>Ga0208958_1002468_pt1 | contig 15847 bp, 1 predicted proteins | sample RifOxyB1_FD_184032 | JGI IMG/M metagenome (GOLD analysis project Ga0208958, IMG submission 184032) | Soil microbial communities from Rifle, Colorado - Rifle Oxygen_injection B1 (SPAdes) | ecosystem: Environmental > Terrestrial > Deep subsurface > Rock core/Sediment | place: Rifle, Colorado... | reverse complement strand
TCTTACCACCGTGACTGGAACATTTTATAACAATACCGGTCTCACCGCTTCAACCGCTTATAGCTATCGAGTATCAGCGATCGATGCGGCTGGAAATGAATCCAGTCAGTGCACGGCCGTGAGTGCGACCACTCAAGCGGCTCAGACGACTGATACGACTAAACCATCAGTCCCCGCGGGCCTTGCTGCCAGTGTGATTTCTTCTTCGCAAATAAATTTATCATGGTCAGCTTCTACGGATAATGTGGGAGTGACGGGTTATAAAATTTATAGGGGCGGAACACTCCTTACTACGACCACCAGTAGAACACATAACGACACTGGACTTTCAGCCTCGACAGCTTATAGCTATAGGGTATCAGCGATCGATGCGGCTGGAAATGAATCCAGCCAATGTACGGCCGTGAGTGCGACTACGCAGGCCGGATCAAGTGTGGGAGCGATACTCTTCCAGGAAAGTTTTAGTGATAATAGTTTTGCTTCGAGAAATTGGTACGACAATACTGCTCATGGCACAGTGGTATCCGGTGGACAATCAGGTAACTGCTTGCAATGGGCGTGGTCACAAGGTGGTACAACGGCAACTAATGGTGGCTCAATGCGGATGAAGTTTACTGCCACCGATAGTTTGTATGTTTCCTTCTATGTAAAATTCCAAAGTGGCTGGAGAGGTTCGCAGCAGTCGTATCATCCCCATATGATTTTAATCCCCTCTAATTTGGATAGTGAATATGCTCCACTTGCCAATAATTATCTCAATACCTATATTGAATTTGTTTCCGATGTGGGTAGTCCTTATACCATCAGGCCCCAGCTGGCGATCCAAGATGAGAAAAGAGTTAATACCTCCAATGGTACACCTCCTAATAACCTGACTGCCATTACGGAAAATAGAAGTGTGGCCTATTGTAACACCCCGGTTTCTTCGGGAGCATCGGGAATTTGTTATGCGGATAATCCCTACTACAGTGCTAATACCTGGAAGGCTTCCAGTGCTTCCGTTTCTACTAATGTCTGGCACCATGTGGAAGTCTATTTTAAGATGAACACTATAAGTGGTGGCAAGGGGCTCTCCAACGGTATTATGCAAAAGTGGGTGGATGGAGCTCTGGTTATTAATAAGAGTGATGTGCTCTATAGAACCAACCAGGATGCCACCAAGAAGTGGGCCCAGTTTGTACTGGCACCCTACATTGGTGACGGTTCACCGATTGCGCAGAGTATGTGGATTGATGAACTCACGGTGGGAACGGCGTTACCAAGTAGTGGAACACTGCAAGCTCCGACCGGTTTTAGTGTAAAGGAACCATAAGTTTTTTTTGAATATAATGGTCATAATTTTGGCCCTGATCATTTTCTTATTGTCAGGGCCAGCTTTTAAGTGAGGGTGGGACGTGAAAACAAAAATAAAACAAATTTTAATTCTGGCATTGACTTCAACATTATTTTCGATATCTGCCTTGGCGGCGACTCCTACTATTAGTAGTGTTAGCGGCACGGTAAGCACAGGTCAAACCCTGACCATTACCGGGGCGAATCTGGTTAATGAAACTGCAACCAATGCAAATTGGGATACCGCTTTCCAAGGTAATTCTAAAATGTACGGTTTTGAATCCGCAGTTTCCAGTGGTACGGCCCTGCAGATGTACCCGGCAAATGATAATTGGTATTTAAGGGACAACTCCCAAGGAGGGCAACCCTCAGGAGCGATCCAGAATAATTGTAAATTTATAAATTCTCCAAAATTATCAGGCGCACTCTCTTTGGAGTGTCGTGTATATGGAGGAAAAAGTGGCAATACAAACGATGGAGGGTCAGGATTTTCCGCATATCCAGGGTCAAGTAGCGGTAATTTTTATTTCAGGTATTACACCCGTTACCGTACTAATAATGGTAATTACCCGGATGTTTATACTAAAATGACGGTTACTCAACCCGCTGGATCGGGGAATATGTGGTATCTTGATTTGGCAGGCGCAAGTGCGGGGCAAACACCGCAAGGATTGACTACGAAGTATGGAGCTGTTAGCGGCCCCAGCCCATCATTGAATCTTCAAAATGACAGATGGTACTGTATTGAGGGGGCATGGTTGAGCCCTGGCACATATAAACTATGGGTTGATGGAGTGCTATTAGTTGACACATCTCCAGGGGTTTCAATGCCTGATAACGCCTATCCTCAATGGGGGATTATTAATTTCAGGTCAAATAGTGTTTACGCAGATATTAGCCAAAATATTGATAATCTTGCCTTCGGACATACCAGCAGGATTTACCCCTCATCAATAATTGAAATAAGTGGGGACGGATCTAACTGGAAATATCAAGAGCCAGTTCTTTTAAGTGATACCTCTTCTCAGATTAAAGTAAATTTGAGTGGGGTAACCGGTACCAGTTACCGAGTAAGGGTGACCAATAATGCCCAACAAACTAGTGCGGTCTATACAATCGGTGGTGGAGGCGGGGGAGATACCCAAGCTCCCTCAGTCCCAGCCGGCCTTGCTGCCAGTGTGATTTCATCTTCACAAATCAATTTATCGTGGTCAGCTTCTACGGATAATGTGGGAGTGACTGGTTATAAAATTTATAGAGGAGGAACGCTCCTTACTACAGTGACTGGAATATCATATAACAACACCGGTCTTTCAGCCTCTACAGCTTATAGCTATAGAGTGACAGCGATCGATGCGGCTGGAAATGAATCCAGTCAGTGCACGGCCGTGAGTGCTACCACGCAAGCGACCCAGGTGACAGACACTACTGATCCCTCAGTCCCCGCAGGACTGGCTGCCAGCGTGATTTCTTCTTCGCAAATCAATTTATCATGGTCAGCTTCCACGGATAATGTGGGAGTGACGGGTTATAAGATTTATAGGGGAGGAACACTCCTTACCACCGTGACTGGAATATCATATAACAACACCGGTCTTTCAGCCTCTACAGCTTACAGCTATAGAGTTTCAGCGATCGATGCGGCTGGAAATGAATCCAGTCAGTGCACGGCAGTGAGTGCCACCACGCAAGCAGCTTCGACTGGTGGATCAACTCTCATAGAGGAATCTTTTGACAATAATAGTTTTGCCGCCAGAGGCTGGTACGACAATACTGCTCACGGAACCATTGTATCAGGTGGGCAAACCGGTAATTGCATCCAGTGGGCATGGGCCCAAGGTGCTACCACACCGACTAACGGTGGTTCAATGCGGATGAAGTTTACTCCGACCGATAGTTTGTATGTTTCCTTTTATGTGAAATTTCAAAGCGGATGGAGAGGTTCACAACAGACTTATCACCCACATATGATGTTAATACCTTCCAATCTGGATAGTGAATATGCACCACTTGCTAATAATTATCTCAATACCTATATTGAATTTGTGTCAGATGTAGGTAGTCCTTATACCATCAGGCCCCAGCTGGCGATCCAAGATGAGAAGAGAGTTAACACCTCAAACGGTACTCCACCCAATAATTTGACGGCGATTACCGAAAATCGCAGTGTGGCCTATTGTAATACTCCTGTGTCTTCAGGTGCTACAGGAATTTGTTATGCAGATAATCCTTACTACAGTGCCAACGTCTGGAAGGCTTCCAGTTCTTCGCTTTCTACTAATGTTTGGCACCGTGTGGAAGTCTATTTTAAGATGAATACCATTAGCGGTGGTAAAGGATTATCAAACGGTATTATGCAAAAATGGGTGGATGGAGCTCTGGTTATTAATAAGAGTGATGTCCTATATCGTACCAATCAAGATGCTACCAAGCAGTGGGCCCAGTTTGTACTGGCCCCTTACATAGGTGATGGTTCACCCATTGCCCAGAATATGTGGATTGATGAATTGAAAGTAACGACTGCTTTAAGTGGTGGAGGAGGCGATGTTCAAGCGCCATCAGTTCCCGCAGGACTTGCTGCCAGCGTGATTTCTTCTTCGCAAATCAATCTTTCCTGGTCAGCTTCCACCGATAATGTAGGAGTGACTGGTTATAAAATTTATAGGGGAGGAATACTCCTGACCACGGTGACTGGTCTTTCATATAACAACACCGGACTGTCAGCATCCACTGCCTATAGCTACAGGGTATCGGCCATCGATGCTGCCGGAAATGAATCCAGCCAGTGCACGGCCGTGAGTGCCACTACCCAGGCACCTCCTGATACCACCAAACCATCGGTACCAGCAGGCCTTTCTGCCAGTGTGATTTCTTCTTCGCAAATCAATCTTTCCTGGTCAGCTTCCACGGATAATGTGGGAGTGACGGGTTATAAAATTTATAGGGGAGGAACACTTCTTACTACGACAACTAGTAGGACCTATAATAATACAGGCCTAGCGGCTTCAACATCCTATAGCTATACCGTGACGGCCATCGATGCTGCCGGAAATGAATCCAGCCAGTGTACGGCGGTGAGTGCTACCACCCAGGCAGCGGTAGTGGTTGATACCACCAGGCCCGCACGTCCAAGTGGACTGGCAGCCAGTGCAATTTCTTCTTCGCAAATTAACCTTTCTTGGAACGCATCTACCGATAATGTAGGTGTCACTGGATATAAGATTTATAGGGGAGGAGTCTACCTCGCTACAGCAACAGGTATTACATACAGTAATACTGGCTTGTCAGCTTCCACTGCTTACAGTTACCAAGTGTCGGCGATAGATGCTGCGGGAAATGAATCTTATAAATCATACACAGCAAGTGCCACCACTAAGGCTGCGGCGGTAGTGGATACCACCAGACCTTCACGACCAGCAGGACTGAGCGTGAGTGCGGTTTCGGCTTCCCAGATTAATCTTTCATGGTTAGCTTCCACAGATAATGTGGGAGTGACGGGTTATAAGATTTATCGCGGGGGAGTTTATCTGATAACTGCATCTGGTGTTTCTCATAGCGATACCGGACTTTCCGCTTCAACCGCTTATAGCTACCAAGTATCGGCGATCGATGCTGCGGGAAATGAATCCTACAAATCATTGTCTGTAAGTGCCACGACCCCAGCGGCACCCGTCAGCGGAGTGACACTCTTTACGGAATCTTTTGATAATAATAGTTTTGCCTCTCGAGGTTGGTATGACAATACCGCTCAGGGCACCATAGTATCTGGAGGACAGGCAGGCAATAGCATGCAGTGGGCCTGGTCACAAGGTGCCACCACCCCGACTAATGGCGGTTCAATGCGTATGCAGTTTACTCCGTCCGATAGTTTGTATGTTTCCTTTTATGTGAAATTTCAAAGTGGATGGAGAGGTTCACAAAAGACCTATCATCCACACATGATGTTAATACCTTCCAATCTGGATAGTGAATATGCCCCACTGGCCAATAACTATCTCAATACCTATATTGAATTTGTTTCCGATGTAGGTAGTCCTTATACCATCAGGCCACAGCTTGGAATTCAAGATGAGAAGAGGGTTAATACTTCAAACGGTACTCCACCCAATAATTTGACGGCGATTACCGAAAACCGAAGTGTGGCCTATTGTAATACTCCAGTGTCTTCAGGTGCTGCGGGACTCTGTTATGCAGATAATCCTTACTACAGCGCCAATACCTGGAAGGCTTCCAGTGCCTCGGTTTCCACCAATGTCTGGCACCGTGTGGAAGTGTATTTTAAGATGAATACCATCAGTGGTGGCAAAGGAGTATCAAACGGTATTATGCAAAAGTGGTTGGATGGAGTTCTGGTGATCAATAAGAGTGATGTTCTATATAGAACCAACCAGGATGCCACCAAGAAATGGGCGCAGTTTGTGCTGGCTCCCTTCATAGGCGATGGTTCACCCATTGCGCAGACTATGTGGATTGATGAATTAAAAGTGGCCACTGCTAAATCAGACAGTGTGGCTCAAAGCTGTGGAGATATTCCGAGTGGAGGTACCGAATCACAAGTGGCCTATAGTGCCAGTTCGGTGCTCTACGGACAAACGTGTGCCAGTATTCAAGAAACTCAAATTAGAACATGTAACGATGGTACCTGGTCTGCTTGGTCTGGCACCTATCAGTATCTGACCTGTACCGTGCAAGCACCGCTTAGCTGTGGAAGTGTTCCTCACGAGGGGACGGAATCAAGGATTGCTTATAGTGCTAGCTCGGTGGCCTATGATCAGCTTTGTTCAAGTATTTCACAAACTCAAATCAGAACTTGTGATAACGGTGTTTGGTCTGCTTGGTCAGGAACTTATCAGTATCTGACCTGTACCGTGCAGGCACCCCTTAGCTGCGGAAGTGTGGCCAGCGGCGAGTATGAGTTCCGCACTATGTATCAGTCAGCTGCAGTAACTGAAAGTCAAAACTGTATTTCGGAAATCCAAAATAGAAAATGTGTTGATGGAGTGTTTAGTGCCTGGTCGGGTACCTATGCCCAGGTTAAATGTGTAAAATCAAGAGTTCGTTATGAAACTAGCTCGGTCCCTGCTGGAAGTACTTGTAGTCCTGAAATCCAGCAGATGACTTGTGAAAATGCCCTGTGCGGAGTGTGGGTGCCCAATAATTACACTTTTACCGCATGTACCGTGGCCCAGGGAAATGGATGTGCCCAGGTGAGTTTTTCATGGAATCCTAACAAAGAAACCATTTTGCGTGGATATAGGATTTATCAAGGTACAGCATCCATGTTGTTTGATAAAAACTACGATGTGGGGTTGCCTGATCCTGTTAATAACCTGATCATCGCCACGATTACTGATGATTTTGCGTTTGGTGAGACTTATTATTTCACCGCCACTGCCTACGGAGGCGAGCAGGTTGAAAGTGATTATTCGAATCAAATTTCCTGGACCTGTCTGGAATAAAAAGGAGAAAATAAAAGATTTTGAGTTAATTAATATCTGACCATATAGCTTCCTTCTTAAAAATGTTGCTGCAGAGTTAATATTTTTGAGGAGGAAGCTTTTCTTTTTCAAGGCGTTCTCAATTGGTCAAATTAGGCAAGAAAATCTATAAAATCATATGGTTATATAGAAAAGCACGAATAATGGGCAAAATTTTGATCAATTTGGTCTTTCTATCACTAAACAAATAATTAATAACGATTTTGGTTGGTTGTCTAACAGCTTAAAATTAATGAATAATTATAAAATTCCGAAAAGATTACCATAGTGCGTTAGTGTAAGCAACTCTCGGCGTTATACTTATGGGTAAGTAATAATCTCTCTAGATTATAAATGCGGGACGTTGGCTCTCTAGGAGAATACTTTGGTGATATTCCAAAAAATCTATTTAATCATGCTGCTTGGCTTAGTTATAAGCTCGTGCATGTTTCAACCTGACAAGCTGGAAGTCAAGATTGATTTAAAAAACAACGCCAATAGCTCTAGCGTGGCGGTTAGATTTGTCATTATAGATCCTGTCAACGTAACCACCAGTGCCACCGCCATGATCACTGTTCAGGCGCTCAATGCAGCCGGACAGGTCGTGACCAGTTATCAAGACGATGTGGATCTGGTAAGTGACGGTAGTTCACTGATTAACGGTCTTTCCCAACAAGAAAGAGTTGATATTGTAAACGGGGTTGGAACCATCGCCCTCACCGATTCGGTGGAAGAAACTGTTCATTTAAGTTTGACTAATTCCTATGGATCAATCACCAATCTCACCAATACCCAGGACATCATTTTTTCCAACTTAGTGGCCACTAAATTTGTAATTCTAAATCCGGTGGATACCACCGTGGGGGTTCCTACTCTGGTTCGCATTCAAGCGCAATCGGCCGGAAGCGTTCGAGTGGTCACTTATCAAAACGATGTTGATCTGCTCAGTGATGGCGATTCAGTCATTGGCGGAATTGCCCAGTCGTACACGGTTAATATCGTGAACGGGGAAGGAACTGTCTTCATTAACGATCTTACCCCGGAAACCGTCAATCTGACCCTTGCCAACCCACAGGGAACGATTGTGGATGCCACCAGCGTGGCAGATGTTATTTTTGATCATGGCAGTGCTTCCGTGGTGGCCTTATATGTGACCGGAGCTAGTTCGATTATTGCTAATGGAATCACCACCACCACCTTGAGCGCATCAGTCACAGACAGTTATGGAAACCCGGTTGATAATCAAAACGTGGTCATCAATATCCCGGCAAATGGTGGATCAGTCCCTGGCAGTGTAAATACCAATGCGGGAGGACTGGCAACTTTTACCTTAACCAGCTCGACGGTGGCAGGCACCTATAATTATACTGCTACGGCAAACGCCATTACTTCCACTTCCAAATCGGTGATCTTTGTGGCAGGACCGGCCGCCAATGTGGATGTTTACGTTACTGGGCCAAGTTCGATTGTTGCCAACGGATCAAGCACCACCACGCTCACCGCCTCGGTCACTGACACCAACGGAAACCCGGTAGCAGGCCAGGTGGTTACCTTGAACATTCCGGCCAATGGTGGATCAGTACCTGGAACCGTTAGTACTAATGCCTTGGGACGGGCGGTATTCACTCTGACCAGTTCGACGGTGATCGGAACTTATAATTATTCGGCCACAGCCAATGCCATTACTTCCACCCAAAAATCCGTAACCTTTACGGCGGGGGCACCGGCCAATGTTGGTCTCTATGTAACTGGCGCCACTTCCATTCTTGCAAGCGGAAGTAGCACGACCACTCTTACGGCATCTGTCACCGATACCAACGGTAATCCGGTTAATAACCAAGCGGTCACCTTGAATATTCCAGTGAGTGGTGGATCAGTGCCAGGTACCGTTAACACCAACGCTTCGGGACTCGCAGTATTTACCTTAACCAGCTCAACGGTGGCAGGGACCTATAACTATACCGCTACTGCTAACAGTGTGACTTCAACTCAAAAATCAGTCACCTTTACGGCCGGGGTGGCCGCCAATGTAGCGCTTTATGTAACAGGGGCCAGTTCCATTGTGGCCAATGGATCATCGACTACCACGCTTACTGCTTCGGTTACGGATATTAACGGCAACCCGGTTAATAATGAAACCGTCACTTTAAATATTCCGGTAAATGGTGGATCGGTTCCGGGTACGGTCAATACCAACGCCAGTGGTTTAGCGGCCTTTACTTTACAAAGCTCGACGGTGATTGGCACCTATAATTATACCGCTACCGTCAATGCCATCACTTCTACCCAAAAATCAGTTACGTTTGTAGTGGGAGGGGTAGCGAGTGTTGATTTATATTTAACCGGTCCAGCTTCGATAGTGGCCAATGGGGTGAGTACCACTACGTTTACGGCCTCGGTCACTGATATTAATGGTAATCCGATTGCTAATGAAGCCGTGGTCCTTAATATTCAATTAAATGGAGGATCCGTTCCTGGTTCGGTAAACACCAATGCTTCAGGGCTCGCTTTCTTTACCTTAACTAGCTCGACAGTTGCTGGTTCATATAATTTTACCGCTACCGCCGATTCGGTTACTTCCATGGTGGAATCGGTAACCTTTGTGGCGGGAGTTGCTGCCAACGTAGATGTTTACGTAACCGGTCCTAGTTCCATTGCTGCCAGCGGCGCAAGTACGACTACTCTGACAGCTTCTGTGACCGACACCAATGGCAATCCAGTTAATAATGAAATGGTCACCTTGAATATTCCAGTAAACGGTGGATCAGTACCTGGTACCGTAAATACCAATGCCAGCGGTTTGGCGGTATTTACCCTGACCAGCTCGACGGTGGTGGGGACCTATAACTATACGGCCACTGCTAACGCTATAACTTCAACTCAAAAGTCGGTAACCTTTACCACGGGAGCAGCTGCCAACGTTGATATTTATGTAACCGGTGTTTCATCTATTGTGGCAAACGGAGTATCCACCACCACCTTGACGGCGTCAGTAACCGACACTAACGGCAATCCAGTTAGTAATGAAACCGTTACCTTGAATATTCCATTAAACGGTGGATCGGTCCCCGGTACCGTTAATACCAATGCCAGTGGTTTGGCGGTATTTACTCTGACCAGCTCGACGGTGACGGGAACCTATAACTATACCGCTACTGCTAATGCTATAACTTCAACTCAAAAATCCGTAACTTTCACCGCAGGCACAGTTGCCAATGTGGAAATTTATGTTACCGGTGCATCCTCTATTGTCGCTGATGGTGTTTCCACCACTACGATTAGCGCTTCTGTGACCGATGTTAATGGTAACCCGATTAATAATGAAGCAGTGGTTTTGAATATTCAATTAAACGGAGGCTCGGTTCCCGGTTCAGTTAATACCAACGCCGCCGGTCTGGCTTCCTTTACCTTGACCAGCTCAACCGTGGTCGGAACCTATAATTATACAGCGTCAGCCGGACTGGTTACTTCCATGCCAAGACAGGTTACTTTTGTGGCCGGAGCAGTGGCGGGAGTAGGATTATGGGTGAGTGGAATTAATATCATTGAAGCCAATGGCATATCCACCACCACGTTGACTGCGACCGTGACTGATGCGGTTGGAAATCCCATTGCCAACGAAACCGTGACTTTGAATATTCCGGTTAATGGTGGAACAGTGGCCGGTACGGTTAATACTGATGCAGCCGGGGAAGCCGTGTTTACCCTGACCAGTTCGACGGTCGTTGGAACTTATAATTACACCGCCACTGCCAATGCTTTAACTTCCAACCAGGACAGCGTCACCTTTGAATCGGCGATTATTTGTCCGCTTAATTATGTTCGAGTACCTGCTAATCCAGTCGTTGGAACGAACCGCCAATTTTGTGTTGCCAAGTATGAAATGAAAAATGATGGTAGCAACAATGCAGTTTCTCAAGCAGCCGGGAATCCGTGGGGAAGCATTCGACAAAGTATGTATCCCGCCGCTGAAGATGGAACCACCACGGCTAAATATAAGTGTGAACAGATTGATGGGGCCTCTGATAATTACTTTTTAATCACCAATGCAGAATGGATGACCATCGCCCGGGATATTGAGTCGAGTTCATCCTATGAAGCTTATAATTGGAGTGGTGGCAGTGTTGGCAATGGATATATTCATCGAGGACACGTTGATAATGCGCCTAATACCCGATTAATTGCTTCTAACGACGATAATCAAAAATGTTTTGGCACCATTACCGCAGGAGTCAATCCGCTTTGCACCGATAGTGGTGCTCAACAGAGAGTTCACAAATTATCCAGTGGGGACGTCATATGGGATTTTGCCGGTAACGTATGGGAATGGATTGATTGGAATGTCGCCCCTTCTGACAAGGCATATCGATCAGCTGATGGAGTACCGGTAAGTGTTTATAGGGATTTTAACGTGCTGGATTCCAATATTGGAATTTCCTCGCCGATGGAACCCGTTACCTGGCAGTCCAGTGATCCGGCCCTTGGTGGGGTTGATGGATTGGGTAGGTATTTAGCAGGTACCAATTCCACAGGTGGTGCCGCTGTTCGTGGTGGTGCTTATAATAATAATACCGATGCTGGGGTATTTACTTTGCATCTGGGATCGGCTTCCAGTACCACTTCTGCCAACTATGGATTCCGTTGTGTGTTCCGTCCTGCTGCTGCAGGAAGCGTGACGAAAGTTGATTTGTATGTAACGGGGGCCAGCTCCATCGTTGCTGATGGAATAACGACGACTACGTTGACAGCTTCGGTTACCGATTCTTATGGTGATCCAGTGGAAAATGAGTCGGTCACTTTAAATATCCAATTAAATGGTGGCTCAGTACCTGGTACCATCAACACTAATGCCTTGGGACTGGCGGTCTTTACGTTGACTAGTTCAACAGTTGCCGGAACCTATAATTATTCAGCCACTGCCGGGGGAGTCAATTCCACTTCGAAACAAGTTATTTTTATTGCCGGAGACGCTACGGAGGTGGATGTCTATGTAACCGGTGCCACTTCCATTGCTGCCAACGGAGTGAGTACCACCACCCTGACCGCTTCGGTAACTGATACTAACGGGAACCCAGTCAGTAATGAAACCGTCACTTTAAATATTCCAGCAAATGGTGGATCAGTTCCTGGAACCGTCAATACCAACGCTTCCGGTTTGGCAGTGTTCACACTTACCAGTTCAACCGTGGCCGGAACCTATGATTACACAGCTACGGCAAATGCCATCACTTCCACCCAAAAACAAGTCATATTCACTGCCGGTGCAGCGGTTAATGTGGATTTATATGTAACCGGTGCCAGCGTAATAGTTGCTAATGGTGTGACTACGACGACACTTACCGCTTCAGTTACTGATACTAATGGTAACCCCGTTAGTAACGAAACGGTCACCTTGAATATCCCTGCCAATGGCGGGTCTGTGCCTGGAACCATCAATACCAATGCTTCAGGTTTGGCTGTATTTACTTTGACTAGCTCGACGGTAGCAGGAACTTATAACTATACGGCCACCGCTAATGCGATTACTTCAGCTCAAAAATCCGTAACCTTTATAGCAGGTGTTGCCACCAACGTGGGATTATATGTAACCGGTGCCAGCACCATTGAAGCTGATGGGATCTCGACCACCACCCTGACCGCCTCCGTCACCGATACCAACGGTAACCCCGTCAATAATGAAACCGTCACTTTGAATATTCCAGTGGATGGTGGGTCAGTGCCTGGTACCGTTAACACCAATGCCTCTGGTTTGGCGGTATTTACCCTCACCAGTTCAACGGTGGCCGGAACTTACAATTATACAGCTACTGCAAATGCTATAACATCTGCGCAACAGTCAGTGGTGTTTGGGGTAGGGGCAGCCGCCAACGTTGATGTTTATGTAACGGGAGTATCGACAATCGTTGCCAATGGTGTATCCACCACAACTTTAACGGCATCAGTAACTGATACTAATGGTAACCCAGTTAATAATGAAACTGTTACCATAAATATTCCGGCGAATGGTGGCTCAGTACCTGGCACCGTCAACACTAATGCTTCAGGACTTGCAGTATTTACCTTAACTAGCTCAACCGTAGCAGGAACTTATAACTATACCGCCACTGCCAATAGTATTACCTCAACCCAGAAACAAGTTATTTTCACCGCTGACGTAGCTACCAATGTAGATGTCTATGTTACCGGTGCCTCTTCAATTGTGGCAAACGGAGTATCAACTACCACTTTAACTGCATCTGTAACTGATACTAACGGTAACCCAGTCAATAACGAAACCGTCACTTTAAATATTCCGGCCAATGGTGGATCAGTGCCCGGTACCGTTAACACTAATGCTTCAGGACTCGCTGTATTTACTTTAACTAGCTCGACGGTAGCTGGAACTTATAACTATACAGCCACTGCTAATAGTGTGACTTCGACTCAAAAACCAGTAATCTTTACCGCTGGGGTTGCTACTGATGTAGATGTTTATGTAACTGGCGCAAGTTCAATTGTAGCAAACGGAGTATCAACTACCACTTTAACGGCATCAGTAACCGATACCAATGGTAACCCGGTTAATAATGAAACCGTCACCTTAAATATTCCAGCAAACGGTGGATCAGTACCTGGAACCGTGAATACCAATGCTTCTGGTTTGGCCGTATTTACTTTAACCAGTTCAACCGTAGCAGGAACTTATAACTATACTGCTACCGCAAATAGTATTACCTCAACCCAGAAACAAGTTATCTTTACCGCTGACGTAGCTACCAATGTAGATGTTTATGTAACTGGCGCAAGTTCAATTGTTGCCAATGGTGTATCAACTACCACTTTAACGGCATCAGTAACCGATACCAATGGTAATCCGGTTAATAACGAAACCGTCACTTTAAATATCCCAGCGAATGGTGGCTCAGTACCTGGTACCGTTAACACTAATGCTTCAGGTTTGGCAGTGTTTACCCTTACCAGTTCAATCGTAGCAGGAACTTATAATTATACCGCTACCGCAAACAGTATCACCTCAACCCAGAAACAAGTCATTTTTACCGCTGACGTAGCTACCAATGTAGATGTTTATGTAACTGGTGCAAGTTCAATTGTAGCAAACGGAGTATCAACTACAACTCTTACTGCCTCAGTAACTGATACTAACGGTAACCCAGTCAGTAATGAAACCGTCACTTTAAATATTCCAGCAAATGGTGGATCAGTTCCTGGAACCGTCAATACCAATGCTTCAGGTTTGGCAGTATTTACGCTTACCAGTTCAACCGTGGCAGGCACCTATAATTATACTGCTACTGCAAACGCTATTACGTCATCCCAAAAATCAGTGATCTTTGTACCAGGTGCGGTGGCGAATGTTGAACTATATGTTACCGGATCTGCTTCTATTGTAGCTGATGGTGTGACGACCACCACTTTGACTGCTTCGGTAACCGATACCAACGGTAACCCCATTAATAATGAAGCTGTGGTTTTAAATATCCAATTAAACGGCGGATCTGTTCCTGGATCAGTTAATACCAATGCCTCTGGTCTGGCGGTCTTTACTTTAACCAGCTCGACGGTTGCTGGATCTTATAATTATACAGCTACCGCAGATGCCATCACTTCAATGGCAGTTTCAGTAACCTTTGTTGCCGATGTCGCCACTAATGTAGATTTATATGTAACCGGTGCCGCTTCCATAGAGGCCAATGGAACCTCTACTACAACCCTTACTGCTTCTGTAACAGATACTAACGGTAACCCAGTCAATAATGAAACCGTCACTTTGAATATTCCAGTGGATGGTGGATCAGTGCCTGGCACCGTTAACACTAATGCCAGTGGCTTGGCGGTATTTACCTTGACAAGTTCCTTGGTAGCGGGAACCTACAATTATTCTGCCACGGCAAATGCAATAACATCCGCTCAGCAACAAGTCTCTTTTACAGTAGGTGCTGCCGCTAATATTGATATATATGTGACTGGCGTAACTTCGATAGTGGCCAATGGTGTATCAACAACGACAATAACTGCATCAGTTACGGACATTGGTGACAATCCGGTAGCAAATGAAACCGTTACTCTAAATATTCCGGCCAATGGTGGCTCAGTACCTGGTACGGTTAACACTAACGCTTCAGGACTCGCTGTATTTACCTTAACATCCTCGACCGTAGCTGGAACTTATAACTATACCGCTACTGCCAATAGTATTACCTCAACCCAGAAACAAGTCACCTTTACTGCTGACGTGGCTACCGATGTGGATGTTTATGTAACTGGTGCATCTTCAATTGTGGCAAACGGTGTATCAACTACAACTTTAACTGCATCAGTAACTGATACCAACGGTAACCCAGTCAATAACGAAACCGTTACTTTAAATATCCCAGCAAATGGTGGATCAGTGCCTGGTACCGTAAATACTAATGCCAGTGGTTTGGCCGTATTTACACTTACCAGTTCAACCGTAGCTGGAACCTATAACTATACTGCTACTGCTAATAGTGTGACTTCAACTCAAAAACAAGTAATCTTTACCGCTGATGTTGCTACCAACGTAGATGTGTATGTGACTGGAGCCTCTTCAATAGTTGCTGATGGTGTGACCACCACAACATTGACAGCATCTGTAACTGATACTAACGGTAACCCAGTCAATAACGAAACCGTCACCTTAAATATCCCAGCTAATGGTGGATCAGTGCCTGGTACCGTTAATACTAATGCTTCAGGACTCGCTGTATTTACCTTAACTAGCTCAACAGTGGCAGGAACTTATAACTATACCGCTACTGCTAATTCAGTCACCTCTTCGCAAAAACAAGTAATCTTTACTTCTGACGTAGCTGCTAATGTGGATGTTTATGTAACCGGAGCATCCTCAATAGTTGCTGATGGTGTGACGACTACAACCTTAACTGCATCCGTAACTGATACCAACGGTAACCCAGTCAATAACGAAACCGTCACTTTAAATATCCCCGCCAATGGTGGATCAGTGCCTGGTACCGTAAATACTAATGCTTCAGGTTTGGCAGTATTCACACTTACTA
>Ga0208958_1002466_pt1 | contig 15856 bp, 19 predicted proteins | sample RifOxyB1_FD_184032 | JGI IMG/M metagenome (GOLD analysis project Ga0208958, IMG submission 184032) | Soil microbial communities from Rifle, Colorado - Rifle Oxygen_injection B1 (SPAdes) | ecosystem: Environmental > Terrestrial > Deep subsurface > Rock core/Sediment | place: Rifle, Colorado... | reverse complement strand
TTCTTCAACAAGAGTCTATTTGAGGAAGGGTAAGAAAGGTACAAGAGTCGCTAAATTAATTGACAGTCCACATTTGCCTGACGGTGAGACAATTTTTATCGTTACAGAAGACGGAATAAGGGACGTCTAAATTTTTTTATTTCTTTCAAGGACCATTGGACATTTATGCGTGAACTATATAAAGAAGATAATATTCGTTGTTTATAAATGGAAGATAAAAACAAATTAGTAGTGTTTCGGGACAAGAAAATTAGGCGAGTTTGGTTTAAAGATCAATGGTATTTCTCGATAGTTGATATCATCGAAGTATTGACAGATAGCATTAATCCGACAGATTATTTGAAAAAATTAAGGAAAAGAGATTTAGAGGTTGGAAGCTACATAGGGACAAATTGTCCCCAAGTAAATATGCCCACGAGTTCGGGCAAGCTTAGAAATACATTAACAGGAAACACAAAGAATATTTTCAGAATAATTCAATCAATTCCATCGCCCAAAGCCGAGCCTTTCAAATTATGGCTTGCGCAAATTGGATATGAAAGAATTGAAGAGATTGAGAATCCTGAAATAGGTCAAGACAGAATCAAGGAATATTATGAACTCAAAGGATATCCTAAAGAATGGATTGACAAGAGACTTCGGGGCATAGCTATAAGACAAGAATTGACTGACGAATGGAAAAATAGAGATATAAAAACAGAGCAGGAATTCGCAATCTTGACCAATGAAATCTCAAAAGCAACTTTTGGAAAAACAGTCGGCGAATACAAGAATTCAAACAATTACAAAAGAAAAATCAAAATCTTCGCGATCATATGACTGATTGGGAGCTTATACTTACGATGTTTGGTGAAAAAGCAACAACAGATATTACAAAAGAAAGAAATTCGCAGGGCTTTGAAGAATGTAAAGAATCAGCAAACATTGGTGGAAACATCGCTAAACGTGCAAGAAAAGACCTTGAAAAAAATCTTGGAGCAAGTGTTGTCTCAAAAGAGAATTTTTTACCAAAGAAAAAAGAGAAGAAAAAATTAGAGTAATCTATTGACAGTCCACATTTGCCCGACGGTGAGACAATTTTTATCGTTACAGAAGATAGAATAAGGGATGTTTAATTTTTTTATTTTTTACTTCTTTGATTTTGGCGATATGCTTCATAATATCGTTTAAAGCAGTATTACCACTAATAAGTTACTAAAAAATAGAAAAGCTTATAAATAGCACCGTTCTATCTAATCGCACAGAGGCCAAAAATGGATAATCAAACGAAACAGGATTTGGTGTTGTACGCTCGAGATTTGAAGAATAAAGTATTATATCATAACGAAGATTCTAAGCTGGATAAAATCAGGCAGAAAGACAGCCAGCCAATATACTGTAAAGAGCTTTCTGATATAATTTCGGAGTATAATGAGATTTCTGATATGCCCCAGACCGCAGGCATTTCTCCATTAAGTTTGAGAGATATGATTCCGCGGTTCCCAAGGATTAGAAAGGCAGGGTATAGTCTGCTCGGTGTTTTAAGATTAAAAGGATTCAGGCATGTGGGGGCAGTTGCCAATGCATCATACAGAAAAAAACAGATTGAACTTCTTGAAGAGGGCATAAAAAAGAATGCGCAGGCGTACTCCGCCCTTAATCAGTCATGTGTAGCTCTTGAAAAAGAGCTTGCAAAAATTGAAGGCATTTTCGTTGGCCTTGAAAAATTGGAGGATAGGCTTTACACAGGCATATCTGAAAAAAAGCATTTGCTTGAGAGCCCCATTGATTTTAACGCTAAATTTAGTCGGTTTGCGGATATCATTCCAAATATTGTGGAGGAAGCGCGAAAAGCTATATTTGGGTGCAATTATGATGTTGAGATTGTGATTGCTCTTCATAATTTAGGGGTAATCGAAAATTTCCGCAATCAGCTGGAAGATGCAAAAATAGACTATACCCATGCATTGCTCAGGGTCAATGAGACCATGGAGCCATTTATGGAAGCAAACAAGCAGATAAAAAGTGTTCTTAGAAGAGCAAAGATAGAAGGGAATGTAGATATAAATTTTATATTATCTTATGGACAGACGCAGAAGCAGCTTGCGGAAGCCAAGGACCTTACTGAAGGGCTAGATAATGTCAGGAATGATGCAATAAGGATAGCGATTGAATTAGGCGTCAATGTTGAAGACTTAAAAAGAAGGAATATTGACACTGAAACAAAAAGAGCATATATTGATATTTCAAGCGAGCGTAAATTATTGGAAGGTAAATCTGATGAGTAATCCAGTTGAAGATCTTGAGAAACTGCTTACTGCATACAGAGATGCAAGGCAGGAATTTTTGCAGTCATTGGAAGATGTAGACCGCAAGAAAGCATCAGTTGATGCAATAGCAAGAGAATTAAATCTGCTCAAGATAAATCCTTATCCCCTTCCTCCAATGGACGGCTTGTCTGAAGATGATCTTGGCAGTGCCGTTTCAAGTATCAGCGCTCAATTTCTTAAGCCTTTGCTTGAAGTGTACAAGTTTTTGCTTGAATTGCACCCCAATAATTATGGATTGAGCAGGGCATCAAAGGATATGGAAGAGATGATTGGTAGAAATTTTCATTTTTCTGCTCATTCTTCAGGTTTGCTCATCTTGGATGATGTTGCAGCTGAGAATTCTGCAAATAAAACTCAGGATCAGTGGATAGGATACTGGAACAAAATCACCGATGGAAGATGGTTCCCGGATCTAGGCGACATCGTCCAGTGGAACGAGCAGGCAATGGCAGAGCCTGAAAAGTATCAGAAAACTTTAGTTTCTTTGAGGAAAGATTTTGATGAAAAGTGGCTGGTTTTAAGCAATAGAATAATCTACGATAAAAAGGATTTATCTGGAAAAATTATCCATCATTACGGTTCTACTCTGCAAGAATCCCCGATAGAATTGGAAAATATCCCTGTCTGGCGCGACGAACCGATTTCAAATGTCCTGTCAGATTCAAGAGGATTGGCCTATCTACAGGCATTGATTAAAAAAGCATATTCTCCCAGAGAGATAATCGATATTTTTAAATTTCTCAGTGGCAAACCAAAAGAAGATATTCGAATATGGACTGCGCATACAAGCAATGAATGGCCACGTTCAAAATATCCTGGGAGGGCGGTCTCGCTCAATTACAATGGTGGCAGGTTCCTTATCAATGGCGTTAGCATCCTTTACGGCAATGGCCGTTCTTGTGGGGTGCGTCTCGCGAGCGCAGCGAGCGTTTAGGCGCAGAGCGCCTGGCGCAAAATTTTATAAATTGATTTGCTTTATTATATCTGTCCTGGTATGAGCCGGGGCCACACGTCAGTTCATTACAATCCGAATAGGATTATGAAATTCAACTGCAACACTTGGTAGCAAAATGCGAAAAGATGAAGCGGCGGTGCTAGCGATAGTGAGCTGGCTATACGAGGGCGGTCTCGCTCAATTACAATAATGGCAGGTTCCATATCAATGGCAATAACAACCTTAACAACAATGGCCGTTCTCGTGGAATGACTTCGGCTCAATTAATAAAATTATTATGAAAAGTTATAATCATTTATATGAAAAAGTCATTTCGTTAGAGAATTTATTCTTAGCTGAAAAAAAGGCAAGAAAAAGAAAAACATTAAAACCATACATAATTAAGTTTGAAGAAAACCTCGATGAAGAATTGCATATTTTGCATCAAGAATTAGCATCACATAATTATAATCCTTATCCGTTAAAAACATTTATTATAAGAGAACCAAAGACCAGAAAGATAAGCAAGTCTGAATTTAGAGACCGCATAGTGCATCACGCCATCTGTAATATTCTTGAGCCCATCTACGAAAAGAAATTCATTTATGATTCTTGTGCGAACCGCAGAGGCAAAGGGACTTTTTTAGCTGTAAGGAGATTTGAAAAATTCAAATATAAAATATCAAGAAATCTTACAAAAGTAAAGGGAAATGCAAAAGGTTATGTTTTTAAGGCAGATATAAAACATTATTTTGAAACAGTAAATCATGATATATTGCTTGCGATACTCCGGAAAACTATTAGAGATGAGACGATTATATCTTTAATAATTAAAATTCTAAAAAATTATGATTTAAAAGGCAGTCAAAAAGGCATGCCCTTAGGCAATCTAACTTCTCAATTCTTTGCAAATATATATCTGAATGAATTGGATCAATTTGTAAAGCACAAATTAAAATTAAAATATTATATTCGTTATGTTGATGATTTTGTTATCTTTCATGGATCTAAATCTGCCTTAGAAGAATTGAAAAAACAGATAAGCGATTTTTTGAAAGAAAAATTATGCTTGGAATTGCATCCTGAAAAATCTAAAATTTTTCCCTTGCATAGAGGCGTAAATTTTTTAGGTTTAAGAATATTTCCCCATCATAAGCTCCTAAGAAAAAGAAACATTCACAAATTGAGAACAAAACTTTCGCAAAGATTCATAGAATATAATAATGAGATTTTATCATTTGATGATTTTTATAATATTCTCGAGGGATGGATATCATATGCCAAAAATGGAAACACTTACAAATTAAGAAACATTATAAATAATGAATTCAAGGAAAGAACAAAAACAGAAGTTTCTTCAAAAGAAGTCAGCAGGTTTCTTAAGATGAATTTTTCCGTAAATCTTTCAGTTCTTTCTCAGAAACCAATTTAAACCTGCGATTATAGTCAAAATTAAATAAACTCCAAAAGATTTATAAATATTATAATGACTATAACTACCATAATGAATACAACAATATCAATCTCGAAAGACTTAAGGGACAATCTCATTGAATTTGGATCCAAAGGCGAGACATACGACCAGATCCTCAGAAGGATATTGGATAATGCAAAGGAAAGACAACTGCAGGAGCTGCTCATGGATGAAAAAGACTGTGTGCCGATTGAAGATGCATTGAAAAGGGCAAAAGCAAGATGGCAAAAGTCATAATCACTAAATCTCTTGAGGAGCAGATAAATAAAATTTTTAAGAAGGAGTCAATTGAAGTCTTTTCTCTTCTCAATAGCTTATCTGAGAACCCAAAAAAAGGAAAGGATATCGGTGCGGTAGGAAATATTCTGATAAAAGAGATTAGATATAAGAATTATAGATTTTATCTCATCGCAGACAGGTATAAAATTAAAATCCTATCCTCTGAAGAATTAAAGGACTTATTGATCAAATTTGTTAGGATGTCAGACAAAAAAGACCAACAAAAAGTGATTGATGAGATTAAATATGCCCTTAAGCAGTTCAGCGTAGATGTTTTTTAGCTTTCTCCATAAACCTTTCATTTTTTCTCAAAATATTTATTTATAATTCCAACCGACAGGTTTTCCACCGGTTTTACTTCCAAAAGTTGAAGTTCCAAAATCCGCAAATTCCAAAACAATATATGTGTCTCCTTTTTGTCCCTGGATTTTAATCTCTTTAAATCCAGCATCAGATGCTATATCCGTTCTCTTCATAGATTGCCATCCTTTACTTTTGAGTAAGGCTTCGTATTTATCTGCTAAAGTATCATACTTATTTTTAGGATAAGTCAGCTGCTGTGAAATCATCGTTCCAGATTTGCCTGTTCCTGTGCATTTTATATCAGAATCTAATAATTCAATATCCGAATGAATATCTTTCAATAAGTTTTCGCAGGATTTTCCTTTCTCTTCTCCGGTCTGAATTTGCGTATTATTTGAAGAGCAACCAGCCACTAAAATTACGACAAACAACATTAATAGTAAATTGTACATTTTCATGTTCTTCTAAAAATCGTATCAAATATTTAAATATTATGCTCCTGCCGGGATTCGAACCCAGGTCTCAGCCTCCGCAAGGCTACATTCTATCCAAGCTATACTACAGGAGCAATGGGATAAAAGAGCTGATAGTAGGTTTAATTTAAAAACCTTTTCCAAAATTTTACTTATGGGGTTAGTATTATTCTAAGCTATGTTGGCGAAAACTTTATATAGTGATAGCTAAACAAAGCTATTTAATAGATACTGAGGTTAAAAATGGCAGAAAGATCAAAAAGATGCGTATCCTGTAACAAGGAAATAACGAATGACACAGGTTCAGTTGAGTTCAAGTGCCCTGGCTGCAATAAGCAGGTAATCATAAGATGCAGTCAATGCAAAAAACTGGCTACGAAATACAAATGCAAGGAATGCGGTTTCTCAGGCCCAAATTAAGATGGCAGATTTAATGGTCACAATGCGAGTAATGCTTGAGAGTCCAGAGGTTAATCCTAAAGATGTTGAATCTAAAGTTTCTAAAGTAATTTCAGATTTTGGTGCAAAAGTCGGAAGAGTTGAAGTTCAGGATATTGCTTTTGGCTTGAAAGCTTTACAGTTTATATTTATAATGTCCGAATCCTTAGGTGCGACAGATCCTTTAGAAGAAAATATAAGTAATATTGAAGGTGTCAGAAGCGCAGAAGTTGTAGGTATCACAAGAACATTAGGATAAATCATTTAAATATTTTGCATATTCTTTATCTAAACCGCCAAGTCTAAAAATAACAATTTCTTTAACTCCCGCTTTATCTGCGATTTTTATGTCTCTTGCAAGTTTGTCTGCTTTTAATCTAGGTTCATTGCCTAGTATTCCAACAGCTATCGTTCCAAACGCAACAAGGAAATGATCCCCGTACTTATCAACGCCATCAGCAAATCTTTTGTAAAGTTTCTCCAAATTAAATCTCCTCATTGAGGTGTAGCACATTTTTATTTTGTAATTTTTATATTTATAAGGGGAAAAATTAACACAAAGAAATTCCGCCATTTTTTCTAAAAATCCAGGCATCATAGTTTCTGATACATATATTCTATGCCCATTTTTTCTGAAAAATTCCAATATTGTTTTCCTATTCCTAAAGAAATTATTAGATTCAGTAAAAAATAATCTTGCTCTTCTCGTTGGCAGCTCAGCATCCCACATTATTTTGCAGTCTGAATTTTCAAGTTCTTTTATTGTTCTAAGCAAAGCAGTCCTTTTAGAAAAAGGTGAGAGCCAATATCCTTCTTTCTTGTCTAGTATAGGCCAATAAATCGTCTCTTTTACATTTTTTACTTTTATTTTCTCAAAATCCTTAACAGATTTAGCAGCAACTATTAGTTTAGTGGGAAATTTAATCAATTTTATTTTCCCTAAAGTTTTTTCATCCGGGAATTCTTCAAAAAAGCTTATTTTCATCTCACTGCCTCATATTCTTTTTTATCAGAAACAAAAAAATCTTTAATCCAATATAAACCTACATTAAGATATCCTTTTTTCTCAAAGCGTCTCATATTATTGATTACGTAGACTCTAGCAACGCCAAATTTTCCAATTCTGCTTACATCACCTATGAATTTCCTATCTTCATGCTTATCCATGCCTTCGCTGAATTTTATTTTTTCAAATATTTTTTTATTGCAGAATATCAGCCCTGTAGAAGTCTTCGTGAAAGGCACAATGATATTTTTTAATTTCATCAGCGTTTTGGCGATAAATTTATCTAAATTAGGTTTGGTGAATGTTACTCCTATGTCATATTCGGAATTAGCAATTCCTTTCAAAACATCAGCATCAATAATTATATCTGCGTCTAAGAATATCAATTTGTCACCAGTTGCTTCTTTAGCTCCCTGGTTTCTCGCAAAAGAAACCCCTTTTTGAGCATATTCAATTACTTTCGAAGCATACTTCCTAGCTTTTATTGCCGTCTTATCTGTGCACCCATTACACACTACAATTGTCTCAACATCTTGAAAACCTGAGTTTTTTATTGCTAAAAGTGTACTTTCTATATACTCCTCCTCATTGTATGCAGGTATAATAATAGACAGTTTGACCATAAAACAGCCGAAAGATTTTTATGCTATATATAGTTTTTTATTCCTTATGGCATTAACAGCAGAAAAAATTGAAGAAATCAAGAAAAAGTTGATTTCAACCTCCCCTGAGAAGCAACAGGAAAAGCTCCAAGAAATAGTTGCAAATTTAACAGAGGATGAGATTGCAGACTTACAGAAGGCTTTATCCGGTTCTCAATGCCCTTTTTGTTCAATGGTTGAAGGTCAAATCCCCGTAAAAAAAGTCTATGAAGATGCGCAGGTAATGGCAATATTAGATATAAATCCCGCAAATAAAGGTCACACGTTGGTTTTTCCAAAAAATCATGCTTCTATAATGTCACAATTAGATGATAAGACAATAAATCACCTTTTTAAAATTGTTAATAAGATTTCAATTGCCCTTTTCGAAAGCTTAGGTGTAGAAGGCACAAATATCCTTATTGCAAATGGCAAGGCTGCAGGCCAGACTTCTCCGCATGTTTTAGTGAATGTTATTCCTCGTTCAAAAGGTGACCAAGTTTCTATCGGTTGGGAGCCAATGAAAATATCCGAAAAAGAAATGTCTGAGATTCAGCAGAAAATTATTCATAAGACAAAAGAAATCAAATCAACAGATGAAGTTCCGGTTATTAGATCTTCTTGTCCTTCTGATGAAGTTAAGGTTATAAAAACAAGGAAAAGAATCCCAACTGGAAATTTTTTCTAAATTATTGGGAATATATTGCCGATTAGTAATGCGGCTATCAACGCCAGCAAGAAAGAGGGCACAAAAGGTATTCCTTCTTTAACTAAAACGCTATTTATTTTATATTTTTTCAGCAGTAATATTTGCTTTTTTTCTATTCCTGGATCTTTTGGTCCGCAGATTATTTTTCCATTTACAATTACATTATTGGCAATCCAATCTCCCTCTGTCAGCTTTTCAACAGCCGTATTTTTTAGCAGTGCGGCAGATTCAACAACTTTTATCGCCATATGCAAGTATGGATACACAAATGCGAGAGATGCAAAAGTTACACTTGCAATTTTGAGCACAGGGTTATTTACCAAAAAGATAACTATAATGAATGAAACTGTTATCGCATGACTTATCATTCTTAGATATCTATATTTTGGAAGGGAGCTTATCCCCAAAAAACCTATTTTTACTTTCTGCCAATTTTTTGCGCTTAATATTAACATCCAGAGAAAGCCATAGAGCGCACCGACAATGACTAAATAGATCATGAACATAATAAGAAATTTCATGGGTTCATATTCCTGGTAGGTTGCAAATAAAGTTCCCAAACCTATCATCAGTTTTGAATCCCCTCCACCCCATTGCTTTGCATAATACATCATGTATCCAAAAACAAGCATTGCAGCAAATCCTATCACCCCATATAGAAAAAACATTTCATCAGATTTTATAATGGAATATATTGCACGTATTCCGAAAGCTGCTGCAATCAAAGAGTATGAAAGCCAGTCGGGAACTTCTCTGGTCCTTAGGTCATGTATGCTCGCAACAATCAACGCTGTAAAAGCGATAATCATAATAAGTAAGTCCACCATTGATTTTTAAGTTGTAAATAAACTTTAAAAAACTATCTGTGGGATAAACTATTTAAACTTCCAAACTCCTAATTTTCTGTATTATGGGTGCAATTACCATTATAGGCGCAGGTCCAGCTGGTTCTAGGTCTGCTCAGCTTTTAGCCCAGCGCGGTCATAAAGTTACTGTGATTGAAGAGCATAGATGCATTGGAGATCCCGTGCAGTGCACAGGTGTTCTTACAAATTCAGTCAATGATATTCTTCCAGTTCCTGAAGAATGCATTATCAATCGTATAAAGGTTGCAAGAATTTATGGGAGTGCAAACAAGCACATTGATATTCTTATGAAAAAGAAGAATATCATATTAGATCGGGCAAAGTTTGATCGTCATCTGGCTTCTGAAGCGGAATCTGCAGGAGCTAAATTTTTGCTCAAAGAAAAATATTTATCTTTCAGCAGAAACCGGGTTATAACAAACAAGCATAAGTTAAAAACAGATTTTCTTGTAGGCGCAGATGGCCCCTCTTCTACAGTTGCAAAAACAACCGGCATGTTCAAGCAGCGCAATTATTTTACCGGTATGCAGGCAAGAATAAAAATAAAATGTGACCCAGATACTTTCGAAGTTTTTCCCTCAGAAGGAGTTTATGGGTGGCTTGTTCCAGAAGATGAGCATACAGCAAGAGTCGGAGTTTTAGCTTATGAGAATCCAAGAGTTCATTTTGATCGTTTGCTTAAGCGCAGAAAAGGTAAAATTCTAGACTATAATGCTGGATTAATTCCAATTTATGATCCAAAATTAAATATTCAAAAAAATAATATCTTTCTGATAGGTGATGCAGCTTCACAAGTAAAAGCAACAACCGGCGGGGGAATAATTTACGGGTTGATGGCTGCTGAAGAGCTTGTCAATTCTATTGAATTAAATAAGAATTATAATAAGCATTGTAAGAATCGTTTCGGTTTTGATTTATGGCTTTCACTGAAAATTCGCCAAGTGTTGGATAAATTCTCTCCAAAAGATTATGACGATTTAATTGCCACATTTTTAAAACCAAAGCCAAAAAAAATTATTCAAGATTTTGATCGTGATTTCCCTTCAAAATTTATTTTTCAGCTGGCGCTTGCAGAACCAAGATTATTAAAATATTTGTTTAAGTTAAGGCCTTAAGCCCATAATTTGCAATACTGCATAGAATTTCTGTGCCAAATATGCCCTGAAAAAAAACAAATAGGATAAATATTCCGAAAGGAACTAGCGTACCTATCAATGCTATTCTCTTGTCCTGAAATAAAATTGCCAGTCCCCCTCCCAAAGGCAGTGGTATCGGTAGTAGACCCCAAATCATTCCAAAAACAAAATAGAATGGTGCAGCAATTACTCTCAATATTATATTTGTCCTAGCTCCTAAAATGAGTATCATCCACATTTCACCAATTAGCACAGAAAAATATGCTGCTGAAAGTGCTGCTGCAATCATAGCTGGTAAAAATAATCCTCCAGTTGTTGCCCAGGCTGTAGTCCAAAACCATCCGATTAAAAGACCAACGACCTTTAATCCAAATTCTAAAGCACCAAAAGCAAGGATAGAATTTCTTATCATTACGCCCGCAGCCAGAAAGAATAACGTCCAGAAAAGATGATCAACAAACATTATTTTGACACCAGTAAGCATCATTCTTACCAGCAGTTCCATACAGATGCCCAATGCCATGACAAGAAAAAGCGCATTTAAGTATAAATAATTTTCTAAACCTTATAGCGCAATATTGCCGCAATCCCACCAATGCCTTTAAGCTTCCTTCCAGCTTCCAAATCAGAACTAATAATATTCACATTGCCAGAAGCATTATCCACCATCTTCATTACATCATTCAATCTTAAGAAAGTACCTTCCTGTTTCATTTCTGTTATCATATCATCAACAATCATCAGCTCTTTGACCATTCCCATCTTAGCCGCTTCTTCAGTTTTCTCAATTCCATAAACATATTTTCCCTCTTTCTTTATTTCAATAAATAACTCATCAACTAAAGAAGATTCTTTAACAGATCTTTCATCCTGTATTGCCTTTCTTACTTCGTCTCTTTTCAAAACCTCTTCAACGCCTTTCTTTCCCGTGTCTGCGCAGGTCGATAATAGTATTTTCTTAGATAATTCTTTAGGCACAACTTTCAAAAATTCATCTTTCCAGAATGCAGGCGATGCGACGATCACTTTAGATAACTTATATCGTTTGTCATATTCTTCGATTTTCTCAAGTATCTCATGGTAGAAATTCTTTCCTTTCTCTGTCTTGCCCATATCTGCTTTCTTTTCAAATTCTCCTTTTATTTCAGAAAGCATATCATAGCCATATTTCTTAAGCAAAGCAAAGGAAGCTTCTCCCCTATCAAAAGCTACAATCAGTACATTTGCGCTTTTCATTTTAGATGCATCTTGAAGTTTATCTAAGTGATATTTCAGCCATTTTTCTTTTATAATTGTCAATGAATCATTTGCATTCACATCAAAAGTATGATGGACCCCCTTACCTATATCATCAGGTCCTTCAATAACCTTTCCAGAAATTCTTAAGGCACCGGTATATTTGTGGAATTCAATCTTTTCCACTTCGATAGTAAGATTAACCGGTTTTTTTATTACTTTAGCATTCTCCGAATCGCCTATTCTTATCTTCCTGAACGTGTGCCCTCTGACTTTATCCCTCTCATCCACAATCTGACTCAAGTACCACAAGTCATCTAAGTTTTCGACTAATGTCTTAATTTCTCCTTTATTCAGCGATTTGCTAAGTATTTTCATATTCGCTTATAAAAAGATTTAAATATATAAAGTTATTTATCAATTTGTATGAAACCTAGGGGAGAAACCAATGAAGCAACTATAGCGGCTTTCATAATCTTAATGGGTTTGTTCATAATCATTTATTTGTTGTTGATTCCTCAGTCTGCCAGAGATGAACTTTTAGGACCAGATTCAGATAATGGTACTTCCAGCGAGGGCACATCCAGCATCGGGGCAGTATTGTTAAATACAGTCCCAGGTAAATTAAGCCCATACACGACAAATAAATTTGAGCACAAGCTTACACCAATAAATCTTTTCTCTCGTTTAGATACAGCTACAGATATTCTTTCTCAGTCTTCTTCAGTCAGAAAAAATGTTTTTACTGACGAAAACCAAATTTTGAAATTTACAATTGATAATTACGAGGAGATGGAAACAATAAATTTATATTTTTTTGTTGCAGATCACAAGGGAAATTTGAAGATCACATTCAATAACAATCTCATTTTTTCTGGTTCTCCAAAAGTTAGTAGCCAGATAGTTTCGATTCCAAAATCTGCTTTAAAGAAAAGCAACGAATTAATTTTCTCGGTTGACTCGCCAGGATGGAAATTCTGGAGCACAAATTATTATGATTTAGAGGATATCAATATTGTTAAAAAATCAATAGAAGAAAATCGTGCCACCCAAAGGACATTTACGATTTCACAGAGTGAGTTTGATACGCTAGATGGAGCAAAATTAGATTATTTTGTATACTGTAATAAAGATCTTGATGGTACATTAAAGATATTTTTGAACAGCCAGCTTTTATTCTCAGATGTAGTTTTTTGTAGTGTGGACCAGCCAGCCCAGGATATTTCAAATGGGTTATTGAGGTCCGGATCAAATACTTTAAGATTTGAAGTTGACAAAGGGGATTATAGAATTGAGCAGATAATACTCGAGACAGATACAGAAACAAAGTCCTATCCTGTTTTCAGCTTCTCAGTTGATGATGATATTTACGATGATGTATCAAATAACAATAAAGATATTATGTTAAGGATGAATTTTCCTGACAGCACAAAACTTAAGGAAGCATCAGTTACAGTAAATGATAAGCAGTTCAATTTCAAGACCAATGATGACAACCTAATTAAGGACATCAGTGCTTATCTTGTCCGTGGAGAAAATTACATTAAGATAATCCCTAGGAATGAGCTTGAGATTACTAACTTGAAAGCTTACGTCAAAAAGTGAAGTTCTAAACTGCAAAAACCAGATTTAATCTACATTAGATGTTGTCAGGTGCTAATTCAAACTTTATTAGGATAAGTTGCGAGATATTAAGCCCATTCGAGAATAAGCTTTATATATTCTAATCAATTATTTAGATAAGTAAAAGAGGTATATGAATGGTTGATATGACGATAGTGCTGGGTGGATTTGCGCTTGCAATCCTCATCATGCTAGGATTTTACATCTGGTCTTATTATAGAAAGCAGGGCATTAATATCTTAGAATATTGGAAATACATAGTTGGATTTATTGCCGTTTTAGTTGCCGCATTTTATTTAGTGGCATATGGTATTTCTGGAGTTGAATCTGGGTGGGTACAGACTACGGCTACAGAGGCAGTTTCATGGGTTTCAAATACAATAAACGATTTTTTTGGTAATATAGAACGATTAAGCAACCCTGATCTTTTCGGAACGACAGATACTTCAAAAGGAAAGAAAATTGGGGTTTATCTTGATAGTCTAGAATCTTTAGTCGGAGACAATCCTCCGGCTGGAGAAAGGATGAGTTTTCAATATCATGTCACAGCAGAAATTCCAGAATCGCAATTCGTAAATGCAAAATTAATTTGTACCCTAAAGGATAAGGATTCAGTTAAGCCAGAGATAACGCCCACAACAATTTCTTTTGTTCCAGGTTCTTCAACATCGGATGTTGCTCGTTGTATCCTGTCAAAAGAAGATACTAAATCATTGAAAGGACCAACAACAATTCAAGGTTCATTAGCATTTGATTTTAAGACTGAAACGCTATTGCCGGTTTATTTTACCTCAAAAGTATTAATTGATTCTCTTGCAAAGCGAGGCACAACATTTGCTAAAGAGTATAGCATGGGTAGCACACAGAATGAATACAAAGGCGAGCCAGTTGAAGTTGCATTAAGTGCCAGCCAGCAGCCGGTAATCCTGGGTGAAGAAGCCCAAGTCCCTAAGCAGATGATTGCAATGATTCTTTCAAATAAATGGGGCGGTTCAGCCAAGATAAAAAATATTCAGATATATCTCCCAAAAGGTATTTCAATCAGCGAATTTGACACTTTATGTCCATTCAAGAAAGAAGAAAGTTTTTACAGCGTTAATTTGGAATTGCTGAATAAGAATGAAGCCCTGATAAATGAAACTTCTAAAAATCCGATATTGGCAGAAAAACTGCTAAGATTAGAATGTTACTTTGATAATATTGATCAAGATTTCATCAGCGGGAGTTTTGAAAAAAAGAATTACAAAGTCCTAGCTGAATATGAATTTCAGTCTAAGCCTGTAGAAAAAGTGGTGAATGTTAAATGAAATTAACTTATATCTCATTGATAATTATTGTTTTATTGATTTCAGGCTGCAGTACTATTCAATTTAAAAATTTAGTTAGGGATTTGCCTGGTATGCCTCAATTTAATCAGGAAATAACTTCTAAATCCGGGTACATAGGATACAGCAGTTCATTCAAGGGCCCAGATATTATAATAAGATCCCCTTATACAAAGGTATTATTTAACCTTCCAATGGAAATTTATATTGTTGTGCAGAATAAAGGAGAAGCCCCTGCTTCCGGAAGTGTTTGCATTCAAGGTTTAGATGAAACTTTTGAAGGATATAATGGCTGCGAATGTCAGTCCATAGATATTTATGGTTATCGCGCCCAAAAGAATTCTATTCCCGAATTAGGTGGTGAAGAGCATTTAAAGTTTGGTCCATTTACCCCAAAAAATAAAGATATAACTTCTCACACATTATCGACAGAAACAAGGTTTGATTATTATACGAGGGCAAAATTAAATTACTGCTTAAAGGAAAATATTTACGGTTCAGAAGGATGCCAAATTGCAGGTGAAAAGATGATAAGTCCAGCATCAGCAGGACCATTGAGAATAACTTCAATAAGCGAACAGATTACCCCTTCAAAAAGTAATGCATTGAATGTTGTTTTCACTATCTCTGTTACTGATAGCGGCGATGGATTAGTTATTTCTCATGAAGAGAATATAATAGACTGCAAACCATCAATTGGTGAAGCTAAAATTAGTGTAAGAATGTATAATGCCCCTGGTTCAGCTCCGGAAATTAGCTGCTCGCCAATAATAATGAAGGATAAAAAATCAGGGACAAGCATATGTAAAATTGAAGATGTTCCTCCGGCAGATCTTTCCGATGAGTCAATTATAGAACTCAAATATGCCTATCAGATAGTAAAAAACCAGAAATTTGACATAATCAACGTAGAGTAACCAAAAGTTTAGTGAAGCTCTCAAGAGAAATGGATGCTTTTGCAGTAATTACATAGCCCCAAACCAAAAGTTTAATAAATTATGCTAAGATTAATTAGAGTATAAGTCAAAAAACATATTGAGGTGATTGAATGAAGGTCAATAAATATCTTTTTACAGCGGGATTATTTTTTATGCTACTCTTTTC
>Ga0208958_1002463_pt1 | contig 15890 bp, 16 predicted proteins | sample RifOxyB1_FD_184032 | JGI IMG/M metagenome (GOLD analysis project Ga0208958, IMG submission 184032) | Soil microbial communities from Rifle, Colorado - Rifle Oxygen_injection B1 (SPAdes) | ecosystem: Environmental > Terrestrial > Deep subsurface > Rock core/Sediment | place: Rifle, Colorado... | reverse complement strand
AGAAGCTGCCGGCTTCCAACTCAAAGGTCTTGACCTGGGAATCGGTCATTTGCGGAGCGGTTGTGGCTGAGGGGATATCCGAAGACATGGTCGAAGAGGACTTAGTTTCGGAAACCATCACATCCTGACTGCTATCTTTTTTGGTCAGAAAAAATCCAACAACGACCAGTAAAGCAACGATTGCTAATGAAACCGGCAACAGCATTGGCATCGGTTTATTGTCATTTGCCGGTGTTAGTTTTTCTTCCATCGGTATACAATACATACAAAGTTTATTTATGACAAGTACATACTTGATAGTAAGTATGATACTTACTTGTAACTATGGAAAAACCGGCTCAACACCCTGCTAAAATTACATTAAAGTGTCTGAATGTTAAAACAACCCTGGACGTAATCGGGGGGAAATGGAAACCGTTGATTTTGTTTCTTTTAAAAGACGGGCGGATAATGCGTTTTTCGGAACTACTAAAATCGATTGAAGGCATAACCCAAAAAATGCTGGCTGAACAATTGCGGGAACTGGAGAAAGATGGCCTGGTCAACAGAAAAGCCTATCCGGTAATCCCGCCGAAAGTGGAATATTCGATGACTGAATTCGGCCAAACATTAATCCCGATTTTTATATTGATGGATCAGTGGGCAAGAAAGTACAGCCCGCAAAAATAGTTACGCCGTTAAAAAGTGCCGACTAAAGCTTTTCAACAATGGGTGTACTAAGGATGTCATTGTTGGTAGATTGACTCACGCAATCTCTCTACTATTTAAAAGAGTTACTAACAGATTATTATCAACCGGATAACTGATATACTACAAATATGCTACATCCGAATTTTGTGATAGTTGGGACTCTTATTGGTGCGATTGGATCATTCGCTTATCTAATTGATACTGTAAAAGGAAAAGTGAAGCCCAACAGGGTTTCTTTTTTGCTTTGGTCAATAGCTCCCTTCATCGCATTTGCGGCTCAAATGAAACAAGGGGTTGGAATAGAATCGCTCATGACATTTAGTACTGGATTTCTACCGTTCTTAATTTTTGGAGCGTCATTTGTTAACAAAAAAGCTGAATGGAAGTTGACAAAGTTTGATCTTTTGTGCGGTGTTCTCTCGTTGGTGGGGTTAGTATTATGGTTGATCACTCAGTCGGGAATATAGCTATTGCATTCAGCATTATTGCTGATGGGCTTGCAGCGATTCCCACAATCGTAAAGGCGTACAAGTACCCCGACACTGAGATGGCATGGCCTTGGATAGCAACTGCTTTTGGTGTTGTACTTACTCTGTTTACACTCACTGAGCTTACTTTCGCAAACTCTGGTTTTATCATCTACATTCTTTTAGTCAACACTTTAATATTTGGTCTTGTTCAATTCAGGGTGGGTGAGAGTTTTGACTTCAAAAAAATACAAACGAAGATTGGCTAAGAAGCAGGTACTACTTCAAACACGCTTTTTTCTGCAGATTTTTCGCCTCGAAGTTGTAATTTTTCTTTTAATGATTCCATTGTTGTTTTTGCTTCCTCAGTTGGTGCCAACTCATTTGTCTTAGCCTTGTCCTCATAGTCTAGTGATACTGAAAGTTTTGATATTTTTTCTTCCTCAACAAACATACCTGCCGTTACTTCATCTATAAGCTTGCCAAGTGTTTTGTTTTTAGTTGACTTGATTTTTTTGATCTCATCGTCCAAATCAATCTTATCTTCCCAGCTACGTACCCCTTGATTCACAAGGTATTCCGCTGTTGACTTAATTGACCCTTTAAGAATTGTAATGTCGGTAAAAATGTCTTCTGTGGATTTGTCTTTGGGAAGTTTATGAATTTGAAGCCTCTTCTCTTGAAGTTCTTTCTCGCAGATTTTATTTAGTTTTGTCTCAATATTGTCGCCAGACGAATCTCCATCGAGTAGGGCAACAATTTCCCTACCCTCTGAAAGCATTAACTTTGCCATAGCCACATAGTTATCTGAGCTTCCAGCATCAACAATGCTCAGGTCATTCAGATCTATATCAATTTTCCCCAAAGTTTTTAGCCGCTTGATGCAACTTAGGATGTAAATTACGTCGGACGGACCCTCAGTGAGCAATGTTTTTTCTGCGATTAAAAAGTTATTACTTAGCAATATCCCAAGAGACTCTCGGACGGACTTCCAATTTTTTAAAAACGGTTTTTGATCAATTTTGGTACCACTCTCAGTCTTACTAATTACTTTGTTTCGATTCGGGTAGTTCTTGTTAATCAAGAACAATGAATGGGTAGTATATACAAGCTGTGCGTCATCAGAAATGATTTCGAATGACCGCTGCAGATCTAGTTGGGCATGAGGATGGAGGTATGTACCAGGTTCGTCAAACAGGTATATAAACTTGCCTTTATTGTTCTGAGTTCTTGCTAATATCATCATTGAAATCAGAAAATATGTCTGAAAACCTGACGACCTCAATGATGGTCGAGTATATCTACCTTTGACTGACGGATCTTTTATTTTAATTTCAATGTGATCTCCATTATTTCCGACATGTTTCAAACTCCAGGTTAAGTTTTTGCCTTGATTCCACTTGTCATTGAGAATTTTCGTTAACCGGTCTGATGCCTCGTCTAATAACTTAGAAGTAGTATCGTTCTCAATAAACACAGCGTCGCGGTTTTCCCATAACCCAGCCAACATAAAGATGCCCTGCATGAACTCAAATTTTGCAGTAGTTAATTCGGCAAGGTTGACCCTATCAATTAAATTGGTTTTAGGAGCTTCAAACAGCTCTACCCGAGGCCTGAGTGTGAGTAGTTCTGTCTCTTTCTCCTCAGGTATTTTTACAGGAGTACTAAGTACTCTTACTTTACTGGTTGCACCAACCCCTTCACGGTAAAAGATGAGTTCATAATCGCTGTTTGTGGCGAAGTATGCTGGTTCGGGAGGGGCTTTTTCTGGTATGGGGTCGATGGGTGGAAAGTCAGTTGCTTTTTTATCCCCTGATTCTTTTTCAGTAGTTTCCTGTTTAATTTCCTGATACTTATCGAGAAACTCTTTGTCTACAGCAAAATGCCATTGCACCTTAACTGCATCGGTTACTGGGAGATCCCAGTTTCTGTCTTCCTCTGTAACTGGGCAGTCATCATTCAAACATTTGATGGCATCGAGAATATTGGTTTTGCCATGGTCATTTGCACCTATTAAAACGTTAATCCTAGGATCAAGAACTACTTCTTCAGACTTTTGGATCGAACGAAACCCAGTAATAATTACTCGTGTTAATCTCATAGCATTACATTAAATTGATTCACATTGAACCAGAAAATACGCCAGGTGTCGCACGATTCTTGATATAATGTTGCTGGTTTTATGACTGATCAACCAACTATCGTTATTCCTGAAAAAATTAAAGTACAAATGCAAATGCAAGCGTACCTTGATAGGTCAGTTGATTACTACATTTTTGCTCGCAAATCGGTCATGCTTGGTGTGGTACCTGTTGGAGGAACTCTCTTCCATATTGCAGTGGAAATGCTTCTACACGCTGGGTTATCGGTTAAATATAGCCAGACAGACCTAGAGAGAAAATTTTCCAAGCACGAACTACCAGTGATGTGGTTGGAGTTTAAGTCCTTATTTTCGGGAGCGAAACTGTCTGGTTTTGACAAGTTTGTGAATCACCATAGACAGTGGAAAGAGCTGAGATACCCCAAGAGCAAATCGAGTGCATCAACCATATTCTTTGGTCGTACCAAACCAGACCCTGAAGTTATGAAGAGAAACATGGCGAACTTCCCTCAATGCAAGATTCAGCTTGAGATAAACCTTGAGGAAATGGATGAGTTTATTATGACAATTATTCATGCTATCGGTATTAACCCTGATCATATTAAGATCCATCTGCAACGAAGTGCTGAATTGTTGGACATGTATCTAGTTGAAAACCTACATCCGTTATTTAGCAAGGATCCAGTAGTTAATTCTACCTCCATTCTTCTGTGATTTGAGTAACATCCGCTACGAATAGGCGTACACTTGCACCCGAATATCAAAGCGTTGGAATGTCAGGTTGAGACGTTTAAAATAGCTTGTGAGACTGTTCCATTCTTGATACATTACGTTCACTTCACTTGCTGACCGATCATGACCGGATTGAGCTGGATGTTTTGAGCCGTGACACTGCCATCTGGATTAACTGATCCGAATACCACTACTGAAATGCCCAACTTTAAGTCGGCGCTGGTCGCGGTTTCAGCTTTATTAATGTTGGTATTGTCAGTTAAGAGAATGATTTTGCTACCACCATCAGCTAGTTTGACGGTAATTGATTTCTCGTCTGCGGAAACAATTTCACCCGAAACAGGACGAAAACCATTTCTGATTCCCGAACCCATCTGACCTGACTGGACGACTCCTCCTGTTTGAAAAGTCCCACCAGGACGCATCATGAACTGACGATTTGAAAATGCCTGGGACTGCTGATATTTAGTACCGGCAAAAAACCCTACTGCTCCGGTCACTATTACAGCCAAAACTAATATGATTATATTTTTAGACATTGATTATCACCTCCTTTAAACAAATATTTATTCATAACGTAAAGCTACAATTGGTTCTAAATCAGAAGCCCGTTTGGCCGGATACCAGCCAAACAAAATTCCGATGGCAGCGGAAACGATAAAGGCCAGAAAAATTGAACTAATTGAGATAACAAAGCCGGAACTGGTAACTTTAGAAATGACAAAGGAAGTGGCCACACCAAAAACTATACCCACGACTCCCCCGGTAAAGGTGAGAATGACCGACTCGGTAAGAAATTGAGTGACGATGGTTTTTTTTCTGGCTCCGAGAGCTTTACGAAGACCAATTTCTCTGGTGCGTTCGGTAACGGTAACTAACATGATGTTCATAATTCCGATACCGCCCACCAAAAGCGAAATGGCGGCAATTCCTGATAAAAGAGTAGTGAAGGTTTGAGTGGCCGAAGAAATGGTATTAATCATGTCCTGCTGGGACATAATGGAAAAATCGGCTTGTGAGGGATCTGATAATTTGTGGCGGGATAAGAGAAAATAGCCAACCTGATCCTGGGCTTCTACCATCATGTCCGCGCTTTGAGCTTCAAGGGCGATACTATTTACATAGTTCTGGCCGAGTAATAATTTTTGAGCGGTGGAAATGGGGACATAAACGGCATCGTCAGCATTATTAAATCCAGTGCCCCCTTTGGCGGCTGTTACCCCAATGACCGTATAAACCTGGCCACTGATGCGAATCGTTTTGCCAACGGCTTCGGCGTTTTCGCCAAATAAATCAGTGACTGTGGTCGGACCTAAAACGGCTACTTTAGTCATACTATCGACGTCTCTTTGGGTAACAAAATTTCCGGAAGCGATTTCTACTTTGTGTACGGAAGTGTACTGGGGGACCACTCCCTGAATAGTAGTATTGGTGTTTGAACTGGCTGTTGTTACCTGACGCCGGGAAGAAACTTCTGGGGAGACGGATTTAATGGTAGTAATTTGGTCTGAAGAGGCAATGGCTTTCGCGTCATCCAAAGTCAGGGTGGTGCGACCTCCGGCTTCGCCTCTGACTACACCTTGGGTCATGGAACCAGGCATGATGGTCAGCATATTCGAGCCCAGCGACTCAATGCGTTCGGTAATGGATTTTTGACTGGCCTGGCCTAATGACATCAGTGCGATAACGCTACCTATGCCGATGACGATGCCTAAAATAGCCAGTCCGGTACGGGTTTTATTTAGAGTCAGGGTGCCGAAACTTTCTTCGATAATTTCGAGTAAATTCATCATACTTTTAGTTTGGAAAAGCGTCTTTTGGAAACCGGATGATCGGATTCCAGCTTTCCGTCTCTAATAAATAAAATGCGTCTGGCATGATCGGCGATGTCCTGCTCATGGGTGATCATAATTACAGTGTGACCTTCGGAGTTTAATTTTTGAAAGATGGCCATAATCTCTTCGGCCTGAGCGGTGGCGATATTTCCAGTGGGTTCGTCAGCTAAAATAATGGTCGGGTTTAAGGACAAACTTCTGGCGATAGCCACTCTTTGCTGCTGGCCACCCGAGAGTTGGTTTGAAGTGTGATACATGCGGTCTGACAAACCCACCCGGGTTAATAACTCAATGGCCGAACTGAGTCTTTGAGCCTTGGAAATGCCAGCATAGGCCATGGGAAGGCAGACATTTTTTAAAGCCGAAGTGCGGGGAAGCAGATTGAATGCCTGAAAAATAAAACCAATTTTTTGATTTCTGATATCAGCCAGCTGATCGTCTGATAATTTGCTGACGTCCATCCCGTCTAATAAATACTGACCAGATGAAGGGATGTCGAGAGCTCCTAAGATATGCATCAGAGTAGACTTACCGGAACCGGAAGGACCCATAATGGCTATAAACTCGCCCCGATTTACCTGAAAAGAAACATTTTTCAGAGCCAAAGTTTCCACATCGGTGACCCGGTAAATTTTGGAGATATTCTTAACGGAAATAATGGCTGAGGACGGCATATTACCTGGATATGACAAAGCCACGACCCCCGCTCATTCCGCCGAAGACTGAAGTGGAACCCTGAGAAGACCGGGTGGAATTGGTGGAAGTAATTACTGAAGTAACTACAACATCCCCCGCACTGACACCCGAAGAAATGGCCGTTTGACTATCCCCTGTTCCCAAAACTTCAACGGGTGACAATTCGACTTTATTATTTTTAAGCAGACGGACTACGGTTTCTCCGTTTGAAGTAATAACGGCCGATGAAGGAACCAGAACCGATTCGGGGTAAACGTTAACGATAATGTTGGCTGTGGCTGCCATATTGGGCAAAATTTGCGGGTCTTCGGTATCCAGCCCGATAACAGCCGGATAACTGGTTACGCCGGAGTTAACCGAGCCGATCGTGTCGACGCTAATTACTTTACCGGTATAAGTTTTGTCGACAAAGGCATCCAGGGTTAAAGTGGCTTTGGCGCCAATTTTAATTTTGGAAATATCCATTTCGGTAATGTTGACCTGAATTTGAGCCGGAGCGTTGGTTTTTACGCTGGCGATTTTTTGAGAAGTAGCACTGCCGGAGGTACTGGATTGGGCAGTAAGAACGGTGCCCGGCTGAAGCGACAGCCCGGTAACGGTTCCGGAGATGGGCGAATAAACAATCGGTGAGGACTGTTGATAGTTAAGCCAAGCAGAACTGGCTGAATTTTGGGCCTGGGAAACTGCGGCCTGCTGAATTTGGTATTTAGCTTCAGCCGAAAGCCAATCGGAGCTTTGCATAATGTAGGCCGGATTATCGACAGTTAAGTTGCGGGCAACGGCGTCGTTGATAAACTTCTGATTGGCCGACCACATGGAAGAATTAAGTGAAAGTAAGGTAGCCTTGGCAGATTCAAAATTGTTTTTGGCACTTTGATACGAGGACCAGGCTTGAGTTGAGCGATATTTTCCGTCTAAGTCCAACTCGAGTTCGGCAATTTTGTCACCGGCTTTAACGGCCTGACCGTTTTGCACGAATACTTTTTTAACAACTCCCGAAGCCTGAGTGGAAACAGAAGCGTTGTTGGCTGCTGAGACCTGACCGGAAGCGGAAATGGCTTCGACTAAAACTCCGGTTTCGGCTACGGAGGTTTGATATTGAGGCTGGCTATTTTGGGATTGAGAAAATTTGGAATAAGCAAACCAACCGGCTGCGGCAATCACCAAAATAATGATTAATTTGGGTTTTAAGGGGAGTTTAGTAAATTTTGAAAAAATACCCATAACAAAGTGAATGTTATTCATAGTTACTGAAAAGTTACTGAAGAGGCAGTTTGACGGTAAAAGTCGTCCCTTGTTTTAATTTGCTTTTAACGGTGATCGATCCCCGGTGACCTTCAACTATTTTTTTGGCGATGGCCAGACCAAGGCCGAATCCCCCGGACGTTTCTTTGCAGCGAGCCGGATCCACCTGGTAGAAGCGGTCAAAAATCAAAGGCAACTGTTTAGAGGAAATCCCACAGCCATGATCGGCAACGGAAACGGAAATAAATCCGGAAGTCTTTGCGGCCTGGAGAGTAACTGAGGATTTGGGTGAGCTGTACTTGACGGCATTGTCCAAAAGAATGGTAAATAGGTTGGCCAGTTGTGACAGGTCACCGTGGACGGTAAATTTTCCGGGCCGGGAAATGATTGTAATGTTTCTTTTTTCGGCCAGCGGAGTAACCGTACGAACAGCCAGACCGACTACTTCGGAAAGGCTGATGTTTTGATATACGACTGTTTGGGTAAAATTATGCTTTGATAGAGTAAGTAATTTTTCAACCAATAATTGGAGAGTATTGGTTTCGGAAATACTTTCCTTAATCAGATCTTTGGCCCCAGCTAAATCCAGCCCGGGATCCCGAAGGCTGACTTCGAGAGAAGTTTTGAGGGCAGTAATCGGTGTACGGAGTTCGTGAGAAGCGTCGGAAACGAAACGGTTTTGTTCATCAACCATATTTTGGATCGGCGACAAGGTCTGGCCGGATAAGAAATAACCCAATATAGTGGCCAGGACTAATAGTCCGGAATTAATTCCGACCAGCATCATAATGATTCGGTGTCTGGTTTCCGCAATTAGTTCCGGATTGGTAAAACGAAAAGTCGGAGTGGGAGGCGGCAGGCCTATCCCTAAATAATAGTCATCGCCGTTTAAATAACGTTCGATTCTGAAGCGCTGTAATTTTTCAAAACGATTAACTTCAACAATCAGCAGCCGGTAAATAATTATGCTAAAGAGAAAACTAACCAGCATGATGGATAAGATGTACCAGGCAGTGAGTTTGAGACGGGCGGTTTTAAACATGGTTGTCTTCAACTTTGTAACCAAAACCCCGAACGGTTTGAATCAGGGGAGGAAGTTTGGAAAACGGCCGGTCAATTTTGTTACGTAAGTTTCTAATATTAACTTCAACAGTGTTGGGCAAAACATCCGAATCATAATTCCAGACGTGACTTATGATCTGATCTTTGGAAACTATCTTGCCGGGATTTCGCAATAAGTACTCCAGTAAAGCGAATTCTTTGGCTGAGAGAGAAATTGATTGATTCTGACGGGAAACGGAAAAATCAGTAGGGTTTAGTTTAAGATCGGCTACTGCTAAAACACTATCTAAAGCCTTGCGGGGGCGACGGGACAGAGCCCGGATTCTGGCTAACAGTTCATCAAATGAAAACGGCTTAGTCAGATAATCATCGGCCCCGGTATCCAAACCATTAACCTTGTCGGAAATTTGAGTTTTGGCAGTCAGAATGAGAATGGGAGTGTGATTGCCCTGAGACCTGAGTTGCTTGCAGACGGTCAGACCGTCCATTTGGGGCAGCATAAGATCAAGAATGATCAGATCGTAGTCTTCGGATGAAGCCAGATCGTAACCTTCGATGCCGGTGTAAGCCAGATCAACGGCAAAATGTTCCAATTCAAGACCTTTTTTAATTGACTGGGCTATCCGGTGTTCGTCCTCCACTACCAAAATACGCATACCCTGATTATACCCTTGAGGCTTAAGAACGGCTGAAGAATGGGGCTATTTTGCGTCTTTGGTAAGTGATGAAACAAGTTCGTCCGATTCTGATTCCACCTTGTGACCGATTTCTTCAACCATCTGATCTGATTCCTCAGCAACTTTTTTAAGAACGGCATTGTGAGTATCAAGAACCGTCTTGCGAATTTCACCTACTACCTCATCTAAAGGTTGCTCCAAATTATCGCAAACGTTTTGGACAATCTTATCAATGGCATATTCCAACCTCTGAGTTTGTTTGTTGACTGCCCGCTGAATAAAAATTGATAAATATATGGCTTCGAGGGAAACAATAGTTGTTAAAATCAGAAGAATTTCATCCGTGGCTATTCCCGCAAGCCGCAGCAGGAAAAATCCGGCAAAAATAAAGGTGTGAATGACTACCGAATAGGTAGATCCCAATGAATCAGTGATGACATCTGAGAAATGATCGATGGATTTGGAAACGAAACCGGCCATCTAAAAATTATATACCGGCAAAGTGCAATAAAAATAGCCCCGATAGCGGGGCTACTTTGGACCAGACGGTTTGATTAATCATCTCCACCTACCACAAGTGCGGCCCTCAAGCTAGCAAATGTGGATTATTTGTTTCCTCCTTTCTAAAGTAAGACTAGCAAACAAAACTGAAAGAATGCTTAACGGGAGGATAAAAAAACCACCTCGAAAACGAAGTGGTTTTTTGGTTTGGAAATCCGGTAGTGTTTACCAGGAACGACGTTGTCCGCCGCCACCATGTCCGCCACGATCAAAACCGCGGCCTCCGGCTCCGCCACGATTGTCGCGGCTGAAACCACCACGACTACCACCGCCACCGAAATTGTTTTCGCGAGGCTGTTGGGGTCGGGCTTCAGAAACTGCGATAGCTCTGCCATCGAGTGTCTGACCATTGAGTTTGGCGACTGCGTTTTTAGCGTCCTCTTCGGATGCCATTTCCACAAAGCCAAAACCCTTGGATCTACCTGTCATTCGGTCGGTAATAACTGAAGCTGAGACCACAGTTCCAGCTTGAGCGAAAAACGCTGACAAGTTGGCATCAGTAGTATCCCAGGAAATACCGCCTACAAATAGTTTAGTTGCCATATATTTTTGAATTCACCTCCTGTCTTTTTTTACTTTCTTCTTCACGACTGCCTTATAACTTCCGATTGGGAGGTGATCAGTGATCAAAAGAAGTGGGCTTATTATACCAAATCTAGCGGGCTAACGTAATAAGAAGGGTCCCGGCAACCATTAATAAGGCTCCGAATATGATCTGGAGGTTGATTTTCTCGCCTAAAATGAGGCTAGCCAGGAAAATGGTAAAAACCAGGCTGAGCTTGTCGATGGGGGCCACTTTGGTAGCCGAACCAATCTGAAGCGCTCGAAAATAGAACAACCAGGAGAGGCCGGTGGCAAGGCCGGAAAAGACTAAAAAGACCCAAGTTTTTTGAGAAAGGGTCTTAAGGTCGGAAAAATGACCCTGAACTGCCACTATGCCCCAGGCAAAAAATAGAATAACCGAAGTCCGGATGGCAGTGGCTAAATTGCTATTGACCCCCACCATGCCGATTTTGGCCAAAATGGCTACCAGAGCCGCAAAAATTGCCGAAATAAGTGCGTAAACCCACCACATAAAGTAATTATATAATTAACCGATGAAAAAAGTTTCAGAGGCTGAATTATTGCAAGTCTGGAATAAAGAATCCGAAAGCTACCGGGACGAGGCGGTAGGCAGTCCGGATTACCTGGCTCATTTTGAAATCGTCAGAGAAACTCTGGAATCAGGATTGGACCAATTGTCAGGAAAAACACTATTGGATGTGGGGTCAGGAACAGGAATTACTTCGGCTTACCTGGCCAGCCTGGGTATGAAAGTAACTTTAGTGGATATCTCAAAAAAAGCCCTGAACTTTTCCCGGCAATATTTCAAACGCAATAAACTGCCGGTAACCATAGTTCAGGAAAATGCTTTCAGCATGAAATTTGCACCGGCAAGTTTTGATGTAGTATGGAACGGCGGAGTAATCGAACATTTTGACGACGCGGAAAAAGCGGAAATGATACAAAAAATGTGGAAGTTGGTAAAACCGGGGGGGATGCTTCTTATCAGTGTCCCCAACGCCAGAGACTACCCGTTTATGCTGGCTAAAAAAATACTGGAACTGAGAAAGAAGTGGGCGTTTGGATGGGAAGATGACTTAACTAAAGAAAGACTGATGGGGCTTGCTTTACAAGCAAATGTAAAAAGCGGTCATATTTTTTCCTACAATCCGGTTGTCGGGTGGTGGTTTTTCCCATACGGAAAGGAAGTAACCAACCTCCTGCAGTTAAACTTTAAGAACCTTCATAAATTAAAAAGCCCCTGGGGACACAATCTGGTGTTTTCGGCTAAAAAAATGTAAAGTTAGGCGATGAAAAAAGTCGCAGTCGGCGTAGGAGTACTCGTTCTGGCAGTTTGGGCGATAACCATGGTGGCTGTAAGAAAGGATGAGGGTAAAACAAATAATACTCAGGAACCCGGAGAGACCAAAACGGCCAGCGAGGGGGCAAGCATCGCCATGAGTCAACTACTTGAAGTGTTTAAGCAGGGAAAAGATCTGAGCTGCAGCTATACAAAAACCGATAAAGTGCCACAGGAAAAAGGAGTGATTCACGTTTCCGGAATAAAATACCGGGGTGATTTTGAGTTGAACATTGACGGAAAAATAAGCAAGGTTCACGCGATAGGAGACGGGGTGTGGTATTACGTATGGACTGAGGGCCGGACCCAGGCTTTAAAGCTGAATATACTCGAAACTGCCGGTCCTGAAGCGGCAACTAATTCCGCGGCTAAAATGCTGTCACTGTATACCGAAACTGATGCCAAGTCGCAACTCAATTGTCAGGAATGGAAAGCTGACGGGGCGTTATTTGTGGCGCCGACAAATTACATGTTTATAGATATGACGGAGCGATTGAAGCAGTTACGAAATAATTCTGGACAGCAGTAGTTTTTTCCCCAATTCAACAACCCCCAAATAAGTTACCGTCATAACTATTAGAATTATAAGAAAGAGCGGAGGGAGGGCTTCAAACTCAAAGAATTTAGCCAGGGGGGAATAAGGAAGTAGCCAGACCAATAGCACAGCCGCAAAACAAACCAGCACCAAGCTAAGACTGGGTTTGCTTTTGAAAAACGGAACCCGACGAGTGCGGATCATAAAAATGACCAGCATCTGAGTGGTGAGACTCTCGACAAACCAACCCGTCTGAAACATGCCCCCCCGGGCTTGGAAAAAATAATACATGACGGCAAAAGTGGCAAAATCATACACGGAACTGATAGGACCAAAAAACAGCATGTATTTCCTAATGACGGACAGGTCCCATTTTTTGGGCCGATGAAGTTCTTCTTCATCGACGTGGTCGGTGGGAATGCTTAATTGTGAACCGTCGTAAATGGCGTTGGCTAAAAGAATCTGTGAGGGGGTCATAGGCAAAAAGGGCAGAAAAAGTGATGCCACAGCCATGGAAAACATATTGCCAAAATTTGAACTGGTACCCATGAGAATGTACTTCAATGTATTTACGAATGTCCGCCGACCCTCACTGACGCCTTCGATAATAACGTTAAGACTTTTGTGCATCATAACGATAGTGGCCGTGTCTTTGGCCACATCTACGGCATTATTTACGGTAATGGCAGCGTCGGCTTCATGAAGAGCCGGAGCGTCGTTTACGCCGTCGCCAATATAGCCTACGGTGTGACCCCCGTGGCGAAGAGCCCGGATTACCCGTAATTTTTTGTCAGGGGTCATGCGGGCAAAAACATCGGTAGCCCAAACTTTATCGATTAATTCCTGGTCGGTCATGTGGGAAAGCTCGGGGCCGGTTATTATTTGATCTGCTTTAATGCCAATTTCCTGACAAACTTTTTTGGTAACAAACTCGTTGTCACCGGTAACAATTTTTAAGCCGACTCCCAGTTTAGAAAAATGCTCCAGGGCCAGCTTGGCTCCATGTTTAGGCGGGTCAGAAAAAAGAATGAAACCTTCAAGCTTGAGATGATGGGCGTCACTAAAGGTGTATCTCTCGTGTTCGCTGACTGATTTGGTGGCGACTCCAATAACCCGAAAGCCCTGAGCATACCAATCGTTCATTTTTTTAATCCATGTGGCCATTTCCTTTTTACCCAAAAGGGCTGATTCGATGACGGCGTCGGGGGCACCTTTGAAAATATAGGTGAGTTTGTTCTGGTGTTCGATTACGGAAAACATGCCGCGATGTTCAAAATCAAATGGAGTATCCATAACTTTGGTGTAATGATCGGGAATTTTAATCCCCTCGTGGAGTGCGTGTTCCCAAATGGCAGTATCGATGGCATCACCGAAAATTTTGTGATGAACGACGGCAGTGTTGCAAAGCAGAGCCAACTCAAGCACCCGGTGACTATCTTTGTCGTCCAACCCGGCGTGGGTCACCACCTGAAGTTTTCCTTCAGTAAGCGTGCCGGTTTTGTCGCAACACAATACTTCCATGTTGCCTAAATCTTCGATGGCCACCAATTGTTTGACTATGATGTCTTTTTTAGCCAGTCTTTTGGCTCCGTGGGCTAGACTCACGGTAACAACTACCGGTAACAGTTCCGGAGTCAGGCCGATGGCCACACTCAAAGCAAACATGGCCGATTCCAGCCAAGACCTACCAAAAACGCCGTTGATTAAAAAAATAAACGAGGTCATAACAAAAATAACCCTGACCAGCAGAACCCCGAAGGATTTAAGACCTTTTTGAAATTCGGTTTCCGGACGGACCGAAGACACCGTTTCTACTATCTGTCCGAACTTAGTATCTGAACCGATGGCGGTGACAATCCCCTGACCGGCTCCGGAGACGACGGTCGAGCCCATGAAACATAATTTGTTTTCCATGCTTTTATGAACCGGTAAGGATTCACCAGATAGAACAGATTCGTTAATTTCCAAACTTTTCTCCTGAATTAATTTAAGATCAGCCGGTACCACAGCGCCCGGGTATAAAAGAACATGATCGCCGACTCTGATATCTACAACGGGAATACTTAACTTAATCCCGTTTCTGATAACGGTAGCCATAAAAGAAATTTTTTTAAGTAAATCTTCCATGGTTTTTTCGGCCCGGTACTCGTTCCAGAACCCGAGACCTACTGACAGTAACATCATCCAGGCAACCACCAGAGAATTAAATTTGGAGCCGAAAGCAAAAGAAACCGTGGTGGCGATCAGGAGAATAAGTAAAAGCGGATTTTGCAGCTGGCGTTTAAAAACTGCCCAAGCGGTAACGTGACTTAATTTAAGCTCGTTAGTCTGGGCGGACATATATGTATTGTACAGTTGTGCAAGCTAGTTGGAAAACTTGAACGTGGAGAGAATAGGGAGAAAATCTTTGTTTACAGAAATTTCTCCGGTTTTGTTGTTGCGGGCATAACCATACATACTAATAACCACCATGGTGGAAGCGTTTTTAGGAATCAAATAAAAGGTGCTACCCCAGCTGGCGCAGTCGTTGGTACCCATCAAGGCGTTTTTGCCGCCGATTGTCAGATCCTGATAATAATTGGGGCAGGTTGAATCCGGGGGAAACTTTTTAGTCCACCAATCCCGACGGGAGCCATTATCATAATCGGTGTAGGTTTTGATGGTAAACCAATTTGGGCAAATCTTTTTGTTGGCAAATTCGCCCGATGTGGCAATGTGGCAAGTGACAAAGGTCCCGGGCTGGTTTTTGGCTACTTCAACGGAATAATTGTATGGAGGGGTAGGCTGGTCGTTGTACTGAATTGAATAACCGGATACTGAATCAGTATAGGTTTGCCAGGTTGAAACCGGGGAATACTTGATAATCATTTTACTAACCGGCGGAGGAGTGGGGCTATTGGCTATAAATTTAAAGGTGGAAAGTATCTGGTCGACCGTGGACTGGAAGGCTGAGTCACCCGGATCGGAAACTAAAATAGATATTTCCATAAAATAAGTCTTACTGGGGGATTCTAAAATGATAATCTGATAATCCCCTAAGCCTCTGATGGCGTAAGTAAATCCGGTATATGTCCCCAAAGCGGTTTGGCGGGGGCCGCTGAGCAGTTCGATAATACCGGATTGTCTTTTAATCTCGTCAATTTTTACACTTACGTACTCGTTCAGGGTGGCGTCGGGAATTTCCCGAGGTTCGAACGAGATTGAAAATCCATCGTAGAGTTCGGTGCCTTCTTTTTGGGTGGGACCCCATTTGTATAATCTGGTTATGGACCCCTGATCCTCGGCCAGATTGACGTCATTTGGATAGCTGACTTGATAAGAAGACAGGGAATGGGTTTTCAGGTCAGAAAGATTGGGAGTGGGAGTAACTGCCGGAACTGAAGGCT
>Ga0208958_1002458_pt1 | contig 15907 bp, 16 predicted proteins | sample RifOxyB1_FD_184032 | JGI IMG/M metagenome (GOLD analysis project Ga0208958, IMG submission 184032) | Soil microbial communities from Rifle, Colorado - Rifle Oxygen_injection B1 (SPAdes) | ecosystem: Environmental > Terrestrial > Deep subsurface > Rock core/Sediment | place: Rifle, Colorado... | reverse complement strand
TTTTTTCTGTCCCCACAACCACACCAATATTCCCACCAAACCCACTGCCGTCCACTGCCCAACTAGTACATTTCTCCCCGCCACCAACCTTGTTATCACCTGTGTAAATAAAGGCCACATCTGAGGTATTGCATTCCAAGGCTTCGCTGAGACCGTCGTTTGTCGCACAGTAAAAAACGTCTTCATGTTACTGAAGTTTATCCACCCATGTCGCATGTCAAAAATTAGTAATGGTGACATCAAAAACAGAAATATCGCGGTAGACAATAGACTATAGACCATTAGCCGCCGAACAGACCCCCCCCACTTCTCATCTCTCAAAGTCAGTAACCAATAGATACCCGCGAGCGGCCCTAACAGCAATCCTATCCAATGCGATTGCAAAGCAAACGCAAAACAAACGCTTGCCACCCCTAGCCACCAAAGCTTCTTCTCTTCCCACACCTTCCACATCGCATAAATCATAAGAAGTGCAAAAAAAGGCATTACATTGGGATTCCACGAAGCACGAGAAAAAATAATCACTGTCGGGCTAATTGCGTATAAAAATGACGCAAGTAGCGCCCCGCTTTTCCCAAACCAGCTCCGTCCAATCCACCACACCATCCCAATTGTTATAACTCCAATCAAAGCCACAAGCACGCTTGGCCCTACCGGTGAAAAATTAGCCAAAAGCAGTGCTGGCGCAATCAAATAATAATACAAAGGCCCAATATACATATTCCCAATCGAAGTTCCTGGTCCAATCAATATCGGATCAAAATCAACCAAAAGACGGCGCACAATAATGGCATCTCGCCCCTCATCTCCCAAAAATGTCATGTATTCTCCGATCCGCCAAAAGCGCATCACTGCCCCAATTGTTAAAATTACCCCCAGCCAAATAAGCTCTCTTTTATTCTCCTTCACCCAACTTTTTAAAGTTTTCATAACAATATGTTTCAAGCTTTGCTTTAGCCGCAGGCGCAAGCTTTGCTTATCTTATCCTCAATCTTAGTCTAAACAAATCCTTAAAACTATTTAATATAACATTTAAATTTCTCCCAGTTGGTCTCCCGGCCGCCCTTGGATAATGCGTTACTGGAATTTCCACAATTTTAAATCCTGCTTTTTTTGCTTTAATTAAAAACTCGCTATTAATAAATGCCCCTCTCTCGCTCTCCAAATTCCTAATCTTATCCGGGACTTTCTTTGAAATTAATTTAAACCCACAATCAATATCCCGTACCCTTAACCCAAACATCGCCCAAACCAGTGCTTCCCAAACTTTTGAAGTCAAAATAACGGTTTTACTCACTCGCCGCTTTTTATAATAACCAATCACCAAATCTGCCCCAGTCTTTTCTTGCTTTTCAAAAAAGTTCGTAATTTCACCAAAATCAAATTGACCATCCGCATCAGTAAACGCTATCCACTCATACTTTGCCGCGTAAAGCCCACTCTTAAATGCCCCTCCGTACCCCCGGTTCTTTGGATGATCAATCAGTCGAATCCGTCTGTTTCCCTCCACCAACTTCTTGGCTATCGCAAGAGTACCATCTTTCGATCCATCATTAATAAGCACAATTTCCCATTTTTCCGCAATCTCATTAAGCACTTTAATCGCCCCCGCCACTGTCCGCTCAACATTCTCCTCCTCATTAAAAAGCGGAAAAAAAACTGAAAGCTCTGCAAACCTTGCCATAGTAGAAGTATACCTCAAAAAACTGTATCATTGCCTTATATGGCCAGAAATCTCAAAAACTTCTTGCCGATCGTCCTACTCTCGCTTGTCCCTACTATTCTCGTTTGGGCCCCTTTTTATTTCAACCTTCAAGCTTTCTGGACCATCCCTCTTCCTCAGCAAGGTATGGCCACCATTGTCAGTAACTACGATGGTCCTTTTTACCTCGTCGTAGGGAAAAGTCTCTACAATCCGGAGATTGTGAAAAATCTCTTCTCCTTTAATTTACCTGTTGAGTATTACGCCGCCCATTTCCCGCTTTTTCCACTTCTAATCAGAAGTGTCGCTCCCATTCTTGGCTACCCCTACGCCATGCTCGCGGTCACTCTCGCCTCCTCCATCCTTTGTCTTTACTTTTTTCACAAGTTAATCAGCCAATACACCGATCCGGAAAACGCATTTTGGCTCACCCTATTCTTTTCCCTTTTTCCAGCTCGCTGGCTAATTGTCAGATCAGTGGGCTCTCCAGAGCCGCTTTTTCTCGCCGCCACTATCGCCTCTGTCTATTACTTTCAAGGCAAAAAATATTGGCTTGCCGGGCTTTGGGGTACCATTGCCCAACTCACCAAATCTCCAGGTATTCTTCTTTTTGCCGCTTATTTTGGGGCCATCTTTACACCCAAAATAAATAAGCTCATCACAGGCGATATCGAGAAGTGGGGTAAAATCATCAACGTTAAAGCATATCCTATTATTGCTATCCCCGCCTCTCTTCTGGTAGTCTTTTACCTTTTCAAAATTCAACTGAATGATTTTTTTGCTTACTTCCACTCGGGCGATAATATTCATCTCTTTTTCCCACCTTTCCAAGTTTTTAACTATTCCGCCCCTTGGGTAGACACCCACTGGCTTGAAGAAATTATTTTTATTTATTTAGTTGTTACTCTCGGCCTCTTTTACCTTATTAAGCAGAAAAGACACATCATTGCCTGGTACGTTGGTCTTTTCCTTACCTCCATTCTATTTGTTTCCCACAGGGATGTTATGCGCTACTCCCTTCCTATAATTCCTTTTCTTTACATAGCATTCTCGGATCTGTTGTGTAAAAGAGAATTCAAATTCGCTTTTATTGTGATCATTATTCCTATTTATCTCTTTTCCCTGACCTACATCACCAATAACACTACCCCCATCTCCGACTGGACCCCATTTTTGTAGACTCTTTGAAAGAATTCCTTGAGTAAAATCAACCTATGGATATTACTAGAAACTGGCGTCTCAAAACTAATCGGTCACAACTTCTAGCGACTCGGTGCCCGACCACTGGTGAAATCCGCCTCCCCCAGCAAACCGCATCCTTAGCGGAGGACGTCGAAATCTACGATAATCTTATGTGTAATCTAAATCCACCCGTCACCATCCACGGCGAGCGAGAAACTGTAAAAGTTGCTGCCCGCTAGTCACCCCTTACTCAATGCCAAGTTGAGTTCCGAGACAACCAACGGAATCTCATCCGCTACGGCTTCTCCATTAATATTCTTTGCGTACACTTGACAAAGTTCAGGCACTCCCGCTCGAAACAAATCTCTCTGAGCCATAATTTCCTCTACTGTCAAATAACGATAATCCATCAATTTGTAACTATTTGCGGTAACCGAGTCAGAAATATCATATGGCAAAACCAAATGATACAACGAAAGTCGTATATCAATTACATCAAAATCAACTATCTTATTTACCATTGATGCCACATCATCCAAGGGAAACTTTCTTTCAACCACTTGCCGGCTGTAAACCTCTTGTTGCAAAACTCTCAGCACCAAACTTTCCACGCTTTCTCCTTTTTTACTAAAACCCATTGGCAAGGAGTTAGCACCGTAAAATTTCCCATACTCCATCCTTGGCGTTGATATATCGCGCGCCACTAGTAACTTATTGGGATCACCTTCTTTTGTAATTACAAGCGCCGTAGCCACCCTTCTAGTCACCCCTTCCTTAACGTAACTTAATATTCTATGCAATGTTATCGCCGAAGTCCGAAAACTGGGTGGCATTCTTCTGTACAAAGTTTCCAGTGGAATTTTCTCGAAGGCCAGCTGCTCCAAAAAGTACACAACCTCAGAAATTCGCGTGTTTGGTCCGGCTGCCTTCACCACGCCCCACCTTGAAATCAAACGATGTATCCCAGCCTGTGATAAATAAATTTTCAGACCATCTTGCCTTCTGATGATCTCATCCACACTTCCATATTTTAAGTAAGCCGCAATCACTCGCTCATCATGCCCTAACCCTTCCATTTCCATGCCCTCCACAGCTACTCTTTCCATGAATCATCATTATAACCGAAGGTTACAAGCTCTGCTTTACTGTGAAACAGCAAGCTCTGCTTATAACCCAAAAGGGGCCCTAGGCCCCTTTCTGGTTCTTTTTGCAAAAAGAAATTCTTACTTTCGTCTCGAAGCACGCTTTGCCGGTTTTCTCTTCGCAACCTTCTTTCTCTTGGTCACTTTCTTCACAACTCTCCTGACTGCTTTTCTAACACTCTTTTTTGCCGGCTTTCTTTTTGCCACTTTTCTTTTTTTTGCTGCCATCAAACTCACCCCCCACTATCTACTGATATCTATTTGTAATCTAAAATTAATTATGAAGTCAATACCTCAAACAAAATCAGTTTTTATTTATTCTTCCCAAACTTCCAAGTCCGCCAAATCACCACGTTATACATGAAGTAGTTATACGGCAAGACCATAAATGCCACGACCACCCCCAAAACAATAAAGTCATACCTTTCTCCAATCAATCGCACGCCTAGTGGCCCCATTACCGATTGAATAATAAGTGCCCCCGCACTTGTCACGTTAAACTGCCCAAACTTCTTCACTGTTTTTAGTAGTCCCCCAATCTTAGACTCCTTAAACGTCCAAACATTATTTAATGTGTAATTACTGATTATCGCCATTTCCGTGGAAAATAACCAAGACAACATTTCAGTGAAGCCCATTCCCCGAAACAACCTTAAGAATAGAAAATTCACAATAAAACCCGTGAAGCCCACCACTGCAAATTTAATAAACCGCTGCTTATCTTTTATTCCCAATATAATCGCCACCTTAAACGTCGCCACCATCTCCTTCATACTAAATTTACTCGCCTCCTCTGTCCTCGGCGCAAATTCCAAAGGCACCTCAACCGTCTTTCTTGAATTTTTGATTGACTGATAAAGTAAATCCACTTTATAAGCAAATCTCCTGGGCTCCATTAAATTTTCCAAGTCAATTTTGTCTAAAACCCCCTTCACCTTTGTCAATCGGAATCCCGTCGTCAAATCATGCAACGACGGCTTTAAAAGTACAAGTCGAATAAACAAGTTTCCGAAAAAACTCACCGCCTTCCGGTGAATCGGCCATTCTTTAGGCACACTCCCCCCTTTTATATACCTCGATCCAATCACATACTCCGCCCCATCCAGATACGCGTCGACCATGGGCTTCACAAACCTTGGTGGATGCTGAAAATCAGCATCCATCTCCATCACGGCATCCGCTGAGAGCCTATCCATTGCATATTTAAACCCCTGCACGTACGCCATCCCAAGCCCCCGCTTTTCCTTCTCCGGATCTAAATGCAAATTTTTATATTTCTTCGCTTCTTCAAGTACTACCTTTCCAGTTCCATCGGGACTATTGCCATCCACCACAACTAAATGCATTTCCGCACCTGTAATTTTCGGAAACTCATTCCCCAGAAGCTCAGGAATCATCTTCGAAATATTCTTCGACTCGTTATAAGTCGGCATCACAACTACCACCCGGGGCTTCCTCTCACTCATAAATCTATCTTATACTTTTCCAGTCGAATTTTAAATGCCATTCTGATATATTCCATTACGTCTCGTGCGTAAGTACTCACATATTTCGGATTAAAACTCACTTTACTTTCTCCCCGCTCTCGAAAACGATAGGTCACGGGAAACTCATCAAACTTAGTCGTATATCTCGTCAATTCATACAAGCTACAGAAAAAAAATCCAAAACCTTTTGGCATTTTCTTCCAATTTACTTTATCAAGCACCCCTCTTACCCTAATTGCCCGAAAAGCACCATTGTGATCATAAACCTCATCCACTCCCGCTATCCACGTCGCAAACAACTTATTCGCCACCCAGTGATTCAAAATTCTGCTTTTTGTCCACCCTTCAGTCTTCCCTACCCCCACATGCCGTGACCCAACAACTACATCCACCCCCTCATCGATCTTTTTTAACATATAAGGTAAATGCTTGAAATCAAAGGCGAAATCAGCCTCATTTGTTATCACCACATCCGCCTTCATCTTGGTAATTGCATATTTGTACCCCCGCACCATCGCTACCCCCAATCCCTCTTTCCTCCCAGTTAATAGTACCAAATCACTAAACTTACTCTTAAACTGCCTAACTATTTCTCCTGTTCCATCGGGCGAATTATCATCCACAACCAAAACTCCAAATTCGTACTTTTTCAGTCTTTCAATTCTTTTATCAATGTCGAGTAAAAGTTTTCCAATATTTTCCGACTCGTTATAAGTCGGGATCAAAATCACCACTTTCATACCCCAGCAATACTAAAAGAAATAGCTTGAAGAGCAAACGCCGACAAAAATATCAAAACAAATAGTAGTAAGGTCTTCTTCTTTGAAATCTTATGTAGGATATGTATTGCCAAAAAGGTCAGATAAATCCCATATATATACCCTACCAAACCCAAAATTGGCATCCTCCCCACTAATAATCCCGGAGCACTTCCGTAAACATAAATCTGAAAAGACCTTTTATACTCCCCTTTTCCACCAATTAATTTGGCAAAAAGGTGCAATACCCCCGCTCCCAAATATCCCAATCCAAAAATAATTACCGAAGAAATAACAATCGAGATTAAAAGCAAAGCGTTTAGATCTGAAAAACTCAACAAAAGAACTTCGCATAAAGTCACGACAATCTTAGCTGTCAAAATAAAAACGTAAAACCGCCTCGCTTTTTTTAAGTTAGGTTCCTCAAGTTGAGTCTTGTAAAACTTCTCTGGCGTTTTCACCAAAGCAACTAACTGCTCGCTTTCTCTACTAAACCAAGTCAATATTTTTTCCATTCCTTCGATATTATCACAATTGAAATCCTCGTCTCAGAGCTTCGTTATAAAAATATTGAGCCTTCTCCATATCCTTTTCCTCTGAATAATAAGCCACTAAATTGCGGTAGGCTCCATAATGGTCTGGATTTATCTCCAAAGTTTTCACCCACATTTCGGCCGCCTCCTCCTTATGCCCCTCAACATATTTTAAAAGTCCATAGTTAAAATATGCCCGATCATAATATGGATTTATCTCAAGCTCCGCCCTATATTCTTCCTCAGCTCGCGCATAATCTCCCCAGTCAAAATAAATAAGTCCTAAGTTATTGTGAACCATCGTTTCAACTGGATTGATCTCCAGCGACTTTTTATATGATTTTTCTGCTTCTTCTAATCGCCCGTCTAAATAATACATCGCTCCTAAGTTCTTATGTGCCAACGGATGACTTGGCGAATGACCTACCGCATTTGTCCAAAAGCTTATCTGGTCACGAAAGGGTCGACTATACCAAATCGTCCCCACTGAAAAAACTAAAATTAAGCTTCCCACCACCCAAACATCCCTCTGTTTTTTCAAATCAAAATCTCGCAAACCAACAAGTTCCAGTAAAACTATGAGGAGTCCCACCATTGGCACATACATTCGATGCTCAATAAAATCCGGTGCATAATAACTGCTCGGCCTGATAAACGATGGCAGTAAAAATATCAAAAACCATAAGCCACCAAACAAAACCATCTTGTTTCTTTTTTTCTTTGTTACGATGTATATCGCCATTAATATCACTATCGAGATCCATCCCCATACAAGAGTAGAATCCACAAGCGTAGGCAACACACTTAAATTCACCGGGAAAAACACTTTCCCCACATAAAGTACTACCGCCAGAATATTCTTTCCCACTGTTTCCACCGCACTCGTCAATGTGTATCCCACCGGATTCACTAAAGCACTCGATCGAAGCACAAACCAAAACATACCAATGAATCCCCAACCCAAACCCAACTTGATTTTTATATTTGAAAGTAACTCATCTCCTCGAACAAACTGTAAGTAAAACAGTACTAATAAAGTTGCGAGTACCGCCGACTCCTTTGTGAAAATCGCCAAAGCAAAAAACAAAAAGTGATAATAGAGGTACTTCTCTCTTTGCGCATCTAAAAATTTCAAAAAATAAATAAATGCTGGCAAAACGAAAAGAAGCAACAGACTATCATTCCTTCCAGGAATCCACACCACAGCTTGTGTCAAAACCGGGTGAACCAGAAAAAGCAAGGAAACAACAAGTGATTTTTCCCTTTCATAGCCTAGCTCATTCAAAAAAACAAAAATTAAGCTCACAGTAATAAAGTGTATCAATATATTTGTTATATGATAAAAAACCGGACTTGCCCCACTTACCTGAGCGTCCAGTATAAAAGAGATTGTGAGAACTGGTCGATAATAGGCCGCTGAGGAATGAAGCACATGGAAAACTTCAAGCCGAAAGGCATTTAAAATATTTCCCAAATTCTTAATGTAAAAAAGATTATCCAAAATCAAAACGTTATCATCCAAATACGTAAACCCAAAAGTTACACTCCATCCATACACAATTAAGCCCAATCCCCAAAGCAAATAAAATGGGTTTTTACCTTTAAGTATTTTTTCCTTCCAATTCATAGCATCCTCCTTTTGTATAATATCAGGCTTGCCTTTGATAAGTCTCCTTCTTCAAATTCAGTTATCCAATAGCCTTTATTTATCTCCCAAACGTACCCCCCCACCATTTCATACTCACTATCAATCAAACTTCTTAAGTAATCAATGAATTCTTTTGGGCTCTCCTCGTTCCAAAGACCACTATGCTGTTTTGTCGAGTAAACAATCACCGTTGGTTTTTCCTTCTCTAGCTCTCCTATTATTTCTTTTTGGTAATCTAACCTTTTAGGCGTCTCAATGATTAAAGGATAGGTAATCACAAACCTACTTACGCTTTCGCGCTTTGCGTAATACAGTATTTCCGGCTCACTGCCTGCTACAAAAACTTTGTTATCAGAATCAGTAACCTCAGCCAATTTTTGTGCCACCAGAGGAGCCTCAAAAAAAGGATTTGCTGTCCCGTATACCCATAAATTAATTTCTTCAGGAGTTTTTGCTAGTTGGCTCCTCACAGGGATTAGCATAACTAACACCGCTATCAACAAACCCCAATAATATTTTTGCCCAATATCATCCATAAACTTTACCAACCCAACGCTCGCTACAACCACCAAAAATGGCATCAGCATTAAATAATAATGTCCAATCGGTGTCTGATATACCCCCATGAACCCCGCCAAGACTAACCCCACCCAAAACCACCAGTTCTTGTACTTTTGAAGAAAAAACCAAACCATTGGTATAACTAAAACCCACCATTTTGACAACATTACCCAAAGTTGGCGAAATAAATTTGTAAATCCAAATCCCCAGCTTTTAGCATACAAACCATTAAAAACCACCGCTTCCTCCCAAAAATAGCTCCAGCCACCACTAAGTATTACCGGCAACATAACCAGCAATAAAACACTCAAAGCTGAAACAATCGCAAAAAACACCCCTTTAAAATTTCTGCTTTTAAAAACCCACACCCCAAAAACCCAAATCAAAACAAACAAACATATTGGCTTGTAAAGTAATGCCAAACTTGCTAACCCTCCTGCTAAAACCCAATAGCTAAGTTTTGCCTTCTCGCCAAACCAGATATAAATTAAAACCACTCCCATCAAGGGCAGAAGCATAAATATTTCTGTATTGGCCGATAGACCCATAAAATAAGGAAAAGAAAGCATAATTGGCAATAAACTAAATCCAACCAAACCGGCTCTTCTCCCAAATTTCTTTGCAATCACGAGTGATGTGGCTAAGATCACACCAGTAGCAGACATGAGCGCCAACATCCTCGCCGGCCAAAGACCAGTCTTTGTTAATAATTGACCAAACCAATAGGTATAAACAATTAAAGGCGGCTTTTGCAAAAACGCATCTTTGTAAAGCACCCCACCCCTACTCATTAACCACGCCGAATATGCGTACTCCCCTTCATCCCGCTCAAATGGCACCCCAAAACTATTCCATCTTAGAATCACTAAGAGCGCCAATGCACCTCCAATCAACAACCAATCTTCAGTTAGAATCTTCTTTAACATAAATTCGAAACTTCTCCTCATCAGTCTGGGCATACTTCGTTTTAAATAAATGGGCAATCGGCAAACTAAGTTCAGCTATATTATTAAACTGATAATCATAAATTGGAAAGGTAACTTCTCGATAATGATCCCGACTCATCAATTCATTGAGTAATATAAGATTATTATCTCTTCCCATCCTGGGAATAATTATATCCGGTTGTACCTTACTGTCCTCTTCTAAATTATTTCCTACAAAACCAACGGTTACCTTACTTCCCAAATAATACATATAAACCCCTTCCTCATAGTTCGTCGCAATAACCAAAGATGTTGGATCACGATAATTTTCCGCCAAATAAGGAATCACATAATCCATTGGCCCTTCATAGTGATGAAATAATTCATATATCCTTCCCAACCATATATTTACCTTGAAAATCGAAGAAAAAACAAAAACAGCAACAAAAATCATTGCTGCCACTTTCGTGCCATTTTTCTCTCGCTTCAAGGCCTCATTCATTATAAAAAAATCAAGGATAACCACGCTAACCAAGACAGGCTGCAAAGAGAGCAAGTACCTTTCAAACAAATAAGGCATTTTTGCAATCAGAAGTGTGTAAAAAATACAAAAAACTGTTAAAAAACTAGACACGCGAAAGATTGTCAACCCTCTCATTTTTTTAAAGAATCCCTTCGGATCAGATACTAAGATATACGGAAAGACTTTAAGCGTTAACATCATCACTAACACTTCATATCGAAAGAAGAACTTAAAGACAAAAATTACATTTTGAAAGTAAAGAGGAACCGACATTACAAAATATTTTGCCACTTCTCCTGAAACATAAAAAATCTCATAAAACCGAATCAATGGTAAAACCAAAACGCCAGAAATCAGAAAAGGAAGAAGACGCACAATACATTTTTTTAGATTTCCTCTCTCACGAATAGAAACAGTTAAGCCTAAATACGAAATTAAAATCGTGAACACAGGAAAAAAAGTGTTAAACACAAGAAACATAAAAAAAGGTATCAACAAGTAATAAATCGCTTTCCCTCTTAAAAAGAAATGATACCTCACAAAAATGAAGAGAATTACCAAGGTAAAAAAAAGAGTCAATGAATAGTGCCGCACTTCCCTTACATACAAAGCCAAAAAAACCGAAAGAGTCTCCAAAAACAGATACAAAATCAAAAACGTGTACTTGTGTTTATCGTCCTCAAATAAGTCCAAAAAAACGAACGGGAAAAGAAGCACACCGATAACTCCTGCCAAAGCAAACGGTATCCGTAAAATAGCAGTTTTCACGTAAAAATCATCAAAATAAGAAGAAATATAAACGCCGATCGCTGCAAAATAATCCTGTGCCCAACCCACGTGAATCCAAGCATCATATTTTTCTTTAACTCCAACACTCTTATCCGGAATTTCAGTAAAATTCAAAACGTTTTTACCATCATGTACTTTTGGATAACCATACGTGAGGACCCTCGTGGCAAACATTGCCGTCACTGCCTCATCATTCCATAAAAGTGGCCGGGCAATATTCTTAAATACACTTATTAAAAAAAGTGTGAGCAAACCTACCAATACGACCCGCTGGATCTTCGCTTTCATTTTCTTGCCTCTACCATCATATTCACCATTGGGACAAAAAAAGCAATCTCTCCGATCTTTTTCAATGCCATCCCCTTCCCCAGAAGCTTCGTTAATACAAAATCGAGGTTTCTTACAAATCCCCACCTCCTTACTTTAACCTCCGTAAATGCATTTTCGTGAAGAAGTAAGCTCATCGACTCCGGTGAAAAATAATTAATGTGTTGGGGAATCTTTGAAAAGCCATACCAATATCTCCCTAATATTTTCTTATCCCAACTGCAAATATTTGGTGTGGCAACGAACAAATATCCACCCGGTTTAAGCCAAAAATAGAAAAGTTCTAAGGCTTCCCGATAATTTGGCATGTGTTCAATTACATCAAAGGCCACAATCACGTCAAAAAAGTTTTTCTTATATAAAGACTTTCTCAGTACCGATGAGGTTACAGGAGCATGATATTTCTTCCCAACAAACGCAACGGAAAACGGAGAGATGTCATACCCAAATGCCTTATAACCACGTTTAAGGCACGCACCAATAAATTCTCCGTTTCCGCAACCAAAATCTAAGATTCTTGCTCCTTTCGGCATCTGTTTACTTATATAGTGCAGTTTGTACTTTGCATCCAACAAGTGTTGTTTGTCTCTTTTTTCGACAAAATATTCCTCATCATATATCTTCTTCGCCTTTACTAATGTTAGGTAAGGCACCAAAAAACCAAAGTCACACTTCTCACACTTTAAAATCTTATAACCGTCTTTTTTCCAAACCAACTTTGTTTTCGTCCCACTACAAACCATGCATCTCTGCTTCATTTATTTTCTTGCTACTACAATTATATTCGCTTCAGTTTTCTCTCTTTCCCAGAACAAACTCTTAAACAAAAAGTCGTACAGCCTAATCCTAAAAGCCGGCGAATACAAAAGCCTTCTCCCAAAAACCTTCCGAAAAAGCTGCGTCGGCAAAGCCAAAGGCAAAGTCAATTCAAAAGCGCGAACCTGCTTATGTGTCGTCGTTCCTCGACAATTCTCAATCTTAAAACCTACACGTTTTGCCATCGATAACCAAACTTCTTTTTCTTCAATCGTTTTATGCTTAAAAGTCCAATGAAACAAACCCACGCTCGGGAACATGAGCTCCTTATTAATCGCTTTCGTCGGAACAGTAAAAACAAAAAGTCCACCTGGTTTAAGAATTCTGTATGCCTCGACAAAAACTCTGTCAACCCCTTCGATATGCTCCAGCGTACTAATTGAAATGATTGATTGAAACTTTTCTTTCTCAAATGGCAACTCGCGAGCGTCGGCCAAAATCAAGTTTTTATACATCCTTTTTCTTCCCGCCCCAACCAAGTCTTTTTGCGATATGTCTATTCCCACCTCAATCATCCGATCAAACACCACCCCAGCAAATTCTCCAAAACCACACCCAATATCGAGAATAGGAGAATCATATCTAATTTTACCCACCGCTTCCGCCTCCATCGCCCTCCAAATTGCCAAGGACAAAGGTGCCACTTTCAAATACTCCCTAAAATAACGTCTCGCAGTCTTTTTCATATACCAGAAACCTAATTATTATATAATCAATCACGATGATCATAGACATTCTTACCATTTTTCCAACCATGTTTGAAGGACCCTTTGCCACCTCCATGCTCAAAAAGGCCCAGGACAAAAATCTCGTTGACATCAATATCCATAACCTTCGGAAATGGTCAACTGACAGTCATCACTCTGTCGACGATCGCCCTTACGGCGGGGGTAAAGGAATGGTTCTTATGATCGAGCCCATCGACCTTGCCCTTAAAGATCTAAGATCTAAGGACTCTAGAGTTATTCTTCTCTCTCCTCAAGGCAATACTTTTACTCAACCTGTTGCACAAAAGCTAAGTAAACTTAATCACCTTATCCTAATCGCCGGCCATTACGAAGGCTTTGACGAACGCATCCGAGAGAACCTCATCGACGAAGAAGTGAGCATTGGAGATTTTGTCCTCACCGGCGGCGAAATTCCTGCTATGGTCATCGTTGATGCCACGGCTCGCCTCCTTCCCGGCGTTCTCGACCCCGAAGCTACCGAAAAAGAATCATTTTCCGGATCCCTTCTCGACTACCCCCAATACACTCGCCCCGAAAAGTACAAAAGCTGGGAAGTTCCCGAAGTATTACTCACCGGCCACCACGCCAATATCGAATCTTGGCGCCAAAAAGAAGCTCTTAAACTAACCAAAGCCCTCCGCCCCGACCTTCTCAAAAAATAACTAGACTTTTACTACCGACTTCTCACCTACAAACAACTTCATCCAATCCGTCGGCCCACCCTCATCTATTATTTTTGCCCCCGTACCAATTAAGCTCTCGTTGATCGGTTGCTTTATATCTCTCACCATCACTTCTTTCATTAAGACACTATTTTCTACATGAGAACTATAAATTTCACACCTATCTGCAATCGAGGTGTACGGCCCCACATACGAGTTTTCTATCTTCACCCCATCCCCAATCACAACTGGCCCCCTAATTTCAACATTCCTCAGTTTGCATTTCTTACCAATTTCGACCCTTCCACCAACTTTTACCGTCTTTCCCAACTTACTTTCTATTCGATAACTCGCATTTCTATCCAACAAATATTGGTTTGAATCTATCCAATCTCCGAACTTCCCCGGGTCAAGCCATTTATCTTTATATTCAAGCACATCTATTCGGAATTTCCTGTCAATCAACCACTGAAAAGCATCTGGTATCTCATATTCTCCTCTAGCTGATGGTCGAAGTCTGTCTTTTCCGTGGAACATGGCAAAAGCATTTTTATCCATAAAATAAAGCCCCGGCACCGCGAAATCGTGCGGGGGATTCTTGGGTTTTTCAATATATTTTTTTAATCTCCCTTTTTTATCAAAATAGGGCACACCCATCCGCATATTTTCAGGATGATGCAACATCACAACCATCCCGTTTGGTTTTTCCTTTTCAAAATATTTGACTTGCTCTTTAATTCCCTCCGTAAAAATATTGTCTCCCAAATGAAGTACAAAGCTCTCTCCTCCTAAAGCTTCCTCACAAACTTGAAAAATATTTGCTAATCCCAATGGTTTTTCCTGCAACACATATGTAAATTTCACTCCCCACTTTGCACCACTGCCCAATTCCCCTCTCACCAAATCCAGCCAACCATGATTGTAAGTGATCAATATTTCTTTTATCCCTGCACCAGCCACCGCCTCAATCGGGTAATGAATTAAAGGCTTATTGGCCACAGGTATGAAGTGTTTATTTGTCGAAAAAGTCAAAGGCTGCATTCTCGTGCCCCGCCCACCAGTTGGTATTATCCCCTTCACGTCCCTACATTATACTACAACAATCAACACCCCATAGTTGATAAATCCTTGTCTTTATGTTAAAATGCCCCACCGTACTTGAGTTTAGCCATGGAAGGAGAAAAGCGTCATGGCATGGGAACAAGGAATCACTCTAGGACCTGATCGCATGGCCTTCGCTGTACACATTTTCCGAGATGTCCGCGAGGAACATCCGCAAATCGGGTCATACATCGAACTATGCAGTCACTCCCGAATTTTTGTTGTTCAGATTGGCGGAGTCACACGCATGGACAACTGCGGACGCGCATTTCACATCACCGGAATAGCCATCGACAGAACCACTCAGAAGCGCTACAACATTCGTGTCGAAAGTTGGTACGATCCTGTCGAACAATCAGGCCACCTAATTCTCGATCCGATTCTGGAGTAACCCACTCAGTACACACGGGAAATCCCGCTACACGATGTTTTCACTAAGGTAGCGGGATTTTTAATTCTAAGTGTGTTTGTCCGCCACACTCGAAGCTGCCCAACTCTCGGGCTTTGTTTTTGCCACAAACCCATTTCCGGAAACCATCCCAACCACTTCTTTAATCATCTCCCTCGTCGGCCCCAAACTGCCCACATCAATATGAATTTCAAGATCATATTTTGCTGGTGAAATCACCTTTCGAATATTTGGCACGAGCGCCTGCGCCGTTTCAAGTGAGCGCTGTGTCTCTGAATAGATTTTATCTCTCAAGATTATTTTTCCTTTGACCATCTCCCGACGCCAAAAATACTTCGCCCCTTTACCCCGCCTATGAATCACAATTGCTGTCACATAATTACACTCCATATGACCATTCACCCGTCTTCCCTGCGAATCAGTCCCTATAACAAGTCTATAAAAACTTTCTGGGTCTTCACGCACAAACGCTGATATCTCCTTTATCATTCGCCCAACCGCCACCTCCCCCAAAGTTGGGTTAAAAAAACTTTTTTCACGAATTTTCATGACCCAATTGTACGCCTAGGCCGCAATGATCAAAGAAAAAACCAACACCAATCCGAGGATCGAA
>Ga0208958_1002457_pt1 | contig 15919 bp, 9 predicted proteins | sample RifOxyB1_FD_184032 | JGI IMG/M metagenome (GOLD analysis project Ga0208958, IMG submission 184032) | Soil microbial communities from Rifle, Colorado - Rifle Oxygen_injection B1 (SPAdes) | ecosystem: Environmental > Terrestrial > Deep subsurface > Rock core/Sediment | place: Rifle, Colorado... | reverse complement strand
TGCGAAAGCAGAACATAGTGAACCGACGGTCCGTTTTAGAGGCGGCCGGAGATTATCGGATAAAAGCTACCCTGGGGATAACAGGCTGGTTGCACCTAAGCGTCCATAGCGACGGTGCAGTTCGGCACCTCGATGTCGGCTCATCTTAGCCTGGGGGTGAAGAAGCTCCCAAGGGTATGGCTGTTCGCCATTTAAAAAGATACGCGAGCTGGGTTCAGACCGTGGAGGATTCATATCATATCGCAAGATATATCATGTTTCCTCCACAATCTGAATCCTCAGAGGAATTTCGTTTGTGAATTAATAAAAGAAAGTAGACCAATCAAATCGCGGCGGTCCGTCACAAAATTGTGACGAGATTAAAGTTGATTTATATCGGTGAAGTCCGTTCTGGCTGAAAGCCAAGACCGAGATAATACCGAGGGAAGTTTGTGGGTTGAATAATGGTGGCGATGTAAAGTCCAGACACCGGTGAGCCTGAGGCTTAAAGGGGTTAAGGGCTTCTGGCGAAGAAAGCCTAACGGTGTGCATTGGCCTTGGAGCCGTTGCATCGTCATCACAGGGGAGTGTGCGCAGACGTGCACTCCCCGACATTATTCAATTCACAAATGCCCGTAGAGACTAAACATCAACAGCCCGCCATATTAAAAATATGCCGAGGTGAAGTTATAGTCCAATGCACGAAGTAATTCGTGGAAACATGCGTGAGACAGGTTGGTCTCCTATCTACTGTAGGCGTTGATTCTTGAGAAGATTTGCCCCTAGTAAGCCCGAAAGGGCCTTGCTACTTTAGGAAGTAATTCCTAATGAAAAAGTGGCTAATAACGGTGAAGTCTTAATAAACTAAGGTCTGTTGATAACTATTCTTGTGACGGTCCGTCATGAGTAGTACAATTCACTTGAGGACCAGAAAATAATTAAGATAATACCGTGGGAAGTCGATCTAATATTGATTTAGCATATATAGCAGGATTTCTTGATGGCGACGGGAGCTTAATGCTCCAAATCAAGAAAAGAGCAGATGGAAAAAATAAGATTCGTTTTATGGCAACCCTTTGTTTTTATCAAGATACTCGTCACGAAAAAGACTTGTTGTGGATTCAAAAAGTTTTAAGAATTGGATATCTATCAAAAAGAAATGATGGAATGTCTGAACTTAGAATTAATGGATTTGCAACAATCAGAGAAATTTTGAAAAACTTGATACCAAGTATCAGGTTCAAAAAGATTCAAGCAAAAGCTTTGTTTGAATCCTGCACAATTTTGTCAAAAACAAAATTTAATATGTTAAACCGTAAACAGCTGACTAAACTTGTTGATCTAATCTTGGTAATTCAGAATGAGAATTACGTTACCAAGAAAAAGAGAACACGAAGTGAACTGTTTCAGGTATTAGGTTTGACCCCGTAACGACTTATCCCTTCACCTCTAGAGGTGAGGGATGGATTTATGTAGTACTGGAAAGCCGAGTAGACTGAACTACGAAGCAGGGCTACATTTATAATATGCCAACATCCGAGCCAGTCTCTGGCGGATGAAGATATAGTCTGTGCTCCTAGTGATAGGGGAACGAAACGACGAGAGGACCGGGGTGAACTGACCTCTGGTGTGTCTGCTGTCCTGCCAAGGGCAACGCAGAGTAGCTAAGTTGGGAAGGGATAAACTCTGAAAGCATCTAAGAGTGAAACCCACTTCAAGATTAGGAATCGTTTGAGGCCCGTGAGAGATGATCACGTGATAGGCACTAGGTGTAAGCACAGTAATGTGTTCAGCCAAGGTGTACTAATTAGCCGATTTCTATTAGGAAATTTAAAAATCAACATTTTGCTATGCAAAATGCGAGTTATAAAGTCCATAAAGTTATAAAGTCCATAAAGTTGGATGCAAATGCATTTACTTTATAAACTTTACAAACTTTTACTTTACAAACTCACATCGAGCAAGGCGAGATGGGTCTTTGTCCTGTTACATGGAATGAATCCTGCCTACGCAGGTATAACCATGAAATGTTTTACTTTGAAAATGGAATAAGAAGTTTGTGAGTTGTGTGATGGACGGAAACAGTTGAACTAAGACTCCCAAATCCGGATCGCGGACCCGGAATGAATTTGGGGTTGAACCGAAAAGACTGATTCCTATCAGCCATCAGCCGATCTCCTAGGGGTCGGCTCCATTACACAATTCATAAAATATTCTTTAAAATTCAGTCATAAGTTTTGGTGCTTTATCGCAGAGGTCCCGCCTTACAGGCGCTGTACACCTTTCGCACTGGAGTGCTCAAGGTCTTGCGGAGTGATAACATCACTCCTCACCCGTTATCATTCCAAACACAGAAGTTAAGTTTTGAATTGTAATTTGAAAAATAAATAAGTTTGAATATTTTGTTTTGGTGCTTTATCGCAGAGGTCACACCCGTTCTCATTCCGAACACGGCAGTTAAGCTCTGTTGAGGCGATGGTACTCGTAAGGGGAGAGTAGCTAGGCGCCAGAACAAAGTATTTAAATTTTTCAAATTTCTAATTCAAAACCGATGGTACTTGTGGGGTGAGAAGCCGTGTTACGGCTTCGCAAGTCCGGAGCGCGACGGCGCGAGGAGGGGTCGCGAGCAAAGTCAGCAGACTTTGACTTGTGACAGTAGCTAGGCGCCGGAACTAAGTTTTTAAAATAAAAAACACTCGCAAGTTACGGGTGTTTTTTGTTATAATACAAGCATGATTTTGTGGTCTACAAAAAGAAGATTTATATATGGAGGAGGTGTAGCACTTATCTTCCTGGTTGTTTTGTTTTTGTTGGCTTGGAATATTTTCTATAACGCCCCAACTTGTAATGATGGAAAGAAAAATGGGGATGAGAAGGGGATTGACTGTGGCGGTTCCTGTAGTTCTTTGTGTACTTCTGACGCTCTTTCTCCAGTCGTGCTGTGGTCAAAAATTTTCCATATTTCTGGTGATGTCTATACAGCGGTTGCATTTGTAGAGAATCCAAATGTTAATTCAAAGAATGATAGTGCACAATATCGTTTCAAAATTTTTGACGAGGAAAACAAACTTATAGTAATGAGAGAAGGTGTTACTTCTATCCCGAAAAATAAGAAATTTGCAGTCTTTGAGGCTGGTATTGTCTTGAAAAATAGGAAGCCCAAATCAGTAGACTTTGAGTTTATTTCCTTTACTTCATGGCAGAAGGATGAAACACCAGAACCAGAGATATCAATAAAATACGGTACAATAACCTCCACTTCCACCACACCAAAAATTACAGGTACAATTTCCAACAAATCTATAGACAATATAAAAAAGATTGAACTTGTCGTTGCGGTTTTAGACAATAAAGAAAATACGGTTGCAACATCAAGAACATACATTGATAATTTGCTCAGAAACTCAACACAAGAATTTGTCTTTACCTGGCCAAAACCACTTAATATAGGTGTTGAGTCGTGTGTCTATCCACTAGATCTTATTGTGGCCTTGGATAGGTCTGGTAGCATGAGGTCTGAAAATGTGGACCCACCAGAGCCGTTTAATACTGTCATTAATACCGCAAAGAATTTTATAAATAATCTTACAGACGAGGACCAAGTTGCTGTCACTTCCTTTGGGACAAACTCAAAACAAGAAAGCACTTTATCCCTCAATAAAAATGTTGCTATAGAAGCTATTAATAATTTATCCTTGGGCACAACAACGGAACAAACAAATATCACTGAAGGTCTGGCAAGCGCGTTTAATGAATTGAAATCCTCCCGAGGGAGAGTAAACAGTAAAAGTGTGTTGGTGTTGTTGACGGATGGAATTCCGACAGAGCCAAAAAGAGTGGTTGCAGATTATCCAATGACTTCTGCCCAAGCCATTTCTGCTCAAATAAAAGATTCAGGAATAACTATATACACGATTGGTTTGGGTAAGGAGGTTAGTGACCAGTTTTTGAAGAGTATCAGTTCTGACGCGGGGCATTATTTTTACGCTCCGAATAAAGAAATGCTTTCGGATATATATAACAAGATCACATCTAATCTTTGTATAAAAAAACCAAATGTTATAAATGTAATATATCGTGTTCTATAAATTCATTATGTATTTATTTCACATAAAGAATTTTCTTAAAAATATAGACTGGGTTTTGTTCATCTCTGCAATCCTAGTAACTCTTGCGGGACTAGTGACTATGAATTCGTTTGTTGACAATAGCCGTTTTTTTGAAAGACAAACTACGTGGCTCGTAGTTTCCATTCTGGTATTTTTTATTGCTAGTTTTGTAGACTGGGGGTTTTTGAAAAACACGCGGATTATTGTAACACTATTTGCTTTGTCTGTTGGGTTACTCTCATTACTTTTTATATTAGGTAGTGTATTTAAGGGTGCACAAAGCTGGTTTAATCTTGGCGCCTTCTCCTTTCAGCCCGCTGACCCCATTAAGCTTGTTATAATTCTGCTCCTATCAAAATATTTTTCTAGGAGACACATTGAAATTGCAAATATACGGCACATTTTAGTTTCTGGGTTTTATGTTTTTGTTGTCTTTGTTTTAGTATTTTTACAACCAGATTTTGGGTCGGCTATTATTATTTTTTTTATATGGCTTGGGATGGTCCTTGTTTCTGGAATATCAAAAAAACACTTGCTCGCAGTGTTTCTTATCGCGGTGGTCGTTTTTGGTGGGTTATGGTTTTTTGCTTTCAAACCATATCAAAAAAGTAGAATTATCAGTTTTATTCATCCTCTAACAGATATACGTGGTACTGGATATAATGCGTATCAGTCTACTATCGCAGTTGGCTCAGGGGAGCTCTTTGGTAAGGGGATTGGATATGGAACTCAAAGCAAATTACAATTTTTACCAGAATACCAGACAGACTTTATATTTGCAGCTTTTGCCGAAGAGTGGGGCTTCGCTGGGGTTGTTTTGCTCTTTATTTTGTATGGAACAATTTTTTGGCGACTACTCCAAATAGCCTTTAAGGGAAACGGTAATTTTGAGATTTTATTTGGTGTTGGTCTGTGTATTTTGCTCTTGGTACACACAATTATTCATGTTGGTATGAATATAGGATTGTTGCCAGTTACAGGTAACACCTTGCCATTTATGAGCTACGGTGGGAGTCATTTGCTAACAGAATTTTTGGGGCTAGGAATGCTTATGGGGATGAGGAGAGGGGCGCGAGCGGTGCATAAGGAGATTGCCTCCAACGAAATGGTTGGTATATAAAACTCGCAAAATCACCTCATCTGCGTTGTTGCAGTTCAATTTTGTTCATTCACCGTACGACAAGTACGGCTCATTCACAAAATCTCCTGCGCCTAGCATCTAAGGCAATTTTCCGAGTTTTATTACACTCAAGTACGATGTGGTGGAGTTCGATTTGGGTTACCAAATGCGTCTGCTATAAGACCATAAATCTCCCCTGGTTCAGCAATTTGGCTTGCTACTCTTAAAACAAATTCTCGTGCAGAAGTTGGCCAATTATATTTTTCTAGGATATTGCGATTGGTGTCCAGTAATTTTTGTAGTGCTTTTGGGTGATACGCAAATAATGCTCCAGCAAATACAAAAGTATCGGGTCCAGGCTCTAAAACTATAACCTCAACTCCTCTTTCATTTAAGTATTTTGTAAGCTCTTCTTCGTTTCTATCAGAAAACTTCCCCAGAGTGTTTAGCGGTAAATAGCCCATTGGCTTTTCAGGACCAATGCGATATAGGTCTTCCATGTATATTACTCCAGGATTTTCAATTAAAAATTTCTTTTTTTCTGGTTCGGTAATTTCAAATTTTTTCTCTGGCTCTTCCTGAATCTCGAATTTTTTTGGTTCATTTATCTCAAATTTGTGCCTTTCCATATTATTGATTATATAAATTAATTGTCTTTTCTAACATTTGTTTAAGAGAAAATTCTTTTTCCATGCGTTCTTGGAGTTTGAGGCCAAACATTTTTCGCTCGCTAGGATAGTCTATCATATATTGTATGGCTTTTGTTATTTGTTCAACATTTGTTTTTTCAACTAGAATTCCGTTTGTGTCACTTGTTATGATATCTGGAATACCACCAACAGAGCTTGCTATAACAGGTAGGCCAGCGAGACCGGCTTCAAGGATGGTATAGGGGAGACCTTCTTTAACTGAAGTCAGTGTAAAAATATCAAAGGCCTTCAAGTACTGATTTGCTTCTGAAAGAAAACCAACAAGAAAAACTTTGTTCTCCATGTTGTTGGCTTTTAGTAATTTTTCCAAATTTTGTCTCTCTTCTCCTTCCCCAATAATAAAACAAATAAAAGGAGTATCTATTTTGCTAAGTGCAGATATTGTGTACTCCAGCCCCTTGTTTTTATGAAGTTCAGAAATTGTTCCAAGCCACAAAACTGACTCTGCTGACATTTCATATCCACAGCGTAATAGCAACTCTTTTCTTGCAATCTCCTTTTCTACAAAAGAAATCTTATCCACCCCGTTTTTTATTAGAGTAACTTTGTTTTTAGAGAAAGGCATTCTAAGTGCTTGTTTTCTTTCTTTTTCGGCAATAACAATTGTTTTGTGACTTAGCAAAACAGTCAGCCAAGATAAAAGCAGAATAAACATTTTACCGAGTTTACTTCTAGTTTCATTGAAGGTCCAACCGTGAACGGTAAAAATGATTTTCTTTATTCCAAGCAATCTACCGACTACAGTCCCTAATCCTCCCGCCTTTGGGCTATTTAAGTGCAGTACATCTGGAGATTCTTTCCTCAGTATCTTAAGAAGAAAAAGAAAACTCCTTATCTCTGAAAGTACAGAGATGTCACGCCTTAAACCTGCAATTTCATACGTTCTAATATTTTTTTCTTCCAACCTATCCTTCAATATCTTTCCTTCGCCCACAACAACAAATACATCATAGCTATTTTTAGGCAGGGAAGTTGCAAGTGAGTAAACGTATTTTTGGGCACCTCCCCATACCCCTTTTGTGACAAAAAAACACACTTTTTTCTTCGGTTTTATATCCCTTAAATCTTGCATATTTCATTATTTTAACATATAATATTGCTACTTTCCATGAGTAATCTCATTAAAAAAGAAGCAATTATTCTCTTTTTTGGAGACCTATTTTTCTTTGCTTTTTCTCTTTGGTTTTCACTTTATATTCGTTTTGCGGAAATTCCAGCTTGGGATTTGTTCAAGGTGCACCTAGCCCCATTTTCTATACTTTTTTTGGTCTGGGTTTTGGTCTATTTTATTGCGGGATTGTATGAAAAGCATACCTTGATTCTTAAGAGTCGGTTGCCTGGTATTATATTCAATACGCAAGTTATCAACAGTGTTTTTGCAGTTGCTTTCTTTTATATAATTCCAGTCTTTGGCATTACACCAAAAACCATTCTCTTTATTTATCTTCTTGTCTCTTTTGTTTGTATTTTGCTCTGGAGACTCTATGGTAATGTTTTTTTTAGTGATAACGAGAAGCAACCTGCTTTACTTATTGGCTCCGGGGAAGAGATGAAAGAGCTTCTTTTTGAAGTAAACAATAATAACAGATATAATCTTACTTTTGTTTCCTCAATTGATGTATCTGATGTTTCCTCAATGGATATTCAGGAAGATGTAGTGACTGCGGTGTACTCAAACGATATAAAAATTATTGCAGTTGATTTTTCCCACGAAAACATGGCACCTCTCCTGCCACACTTGTATAACCTGATTTTCTCTAAAGTTCGCTTTATTGACTCTCATCGTATATATGAAGATATCTTTGACAGGATTCCTTTGTCTCTCGTCACTTATAGTTGGTTTTTGGAAAACATCTCCGTCTCCCCTAAATTTACTTATGATTTTCTAAAGAGAGTAATGGATACTATTTTGTCTTTCATATTAGGACTTCTTTCTTTGGTTTTTTATCCATTTGTTTATGTTGCCATAAAGCTAGATGATGGTGGTGCTATATTTATCTCGCAGGAGCGTGTGGGAAAAGATGGAAAAAATATATGTTTGTATAAGTTTAGGTCAATGACAAGAAATGAGATTAACCTGTCATCTGGTGGTGAAAACAAAATAACTAAGGTTGGAAATTTTTTACGTAAGACCAGAATAGACGAACTCCCACAACTATGGAATGTATTCAAGGGAGACATTTCACTTATTGGACCACGACCAGAATTGCCTTCTGGGGTGGCTATATATGATAAGGAGATTCCATACTACAACATAAGGCATCTAATAAAGCCTGGACTTTCTGGTTGGGCTCAAATTCACCAAGAAAATCATCCACACCACAGAGCGGAAATAAACCTAACCAGAGAGAAACTGACATATGATATTTTTTATATTAAGAATCGGTCTTTTTGGTTGGATATTAAAATAGCCCTTAAAACAATTAAGGCACTAATATCAAGACAGGGGCTGTAAATTATCCACACTCCATACACAACACATTTTTTTTATAGTATAATTAATCCATGATTAATAATACTATATTAAGATATTTTTATATTGTTTTAATTATCTTGATTGTGTTGTTACTTGGTGTTTTCTTTTACACGAGAGACTCGTCAGAGGAACCATATCAAGTGTTAACTTCTTCTGTTTATGAAAAAGGAACAAAAGTTGATTTGTACAGAGATCTTCCACCTGATTTTCCACAAGAAATTGTTTTAGAGGACAAGGTGCTTGATTATTCTGGAAGCGTTATTAACCCACAAGGCAAAACCCAGACAACGGTATCAGATATCTATATAAAATATTTACCAGATGTCGGATGGACTGTCGTTGAAAAAATATCTTACCCAAATGTATCAATTATAAGGGCCGAGAAGGGGGGGGATAAGGTTATTGTATCTATTGCCCCAGTCAATGGTTCTGGGGTAATGGTCACTTTTCAATATGAAAAATAATATTAAACATATGAATAGTGTTTTTTCTAAATTTTTTATTATAAGTGTTGTCTTGCTAATAGGAATTGTTTATTTAAATCCCACACATGTATATGGATTGGGCGTTTGTGCTCCTGATTTTCCGGGTAGTGTTGGTACTCCCAGGATAACAGTTGATATAAATGGTACAAGTTATTCAGAGAATAATTCTGTCACCGTACAATCGGGTTCCAAGGTTTCTTTTGTTGTTCATACTTACGCAGAACCTAGTTCGGTAAACACAGTTAGTTATCCAGGAGGTTCCAATATGTATTATGCCCCAAATAGTGGTGGAAGAAGCTACACGACGGAAACAATGAATAGTAACGGAACAATATACGTTTCTGTGGAGCAGAATTGTGATGAAGAATGGGATGATGCTAGTGGTCACCACGGGCCATTCCCCGCTCCATTTAAGGAAATATCAATTAATCTTAACGTGTCTTCACCATCAGTTAACGGCTCTTGTTCCCCAACTCACTACAACTGTTCCGCAGGAAACAGGGGTAATACGGAAGAGAGAAGCGATGAATACAGATGGTGGTGTAATGGTACGAATGGAGGTACTAATAAACTATGTACGGAAACAAAAACATCCACACCTCCACCCACCAATCCAACCAAAATTAACGGTTCTTGCTCTCCAACTCACTATAACTGTATAACTGGGAGTCTTGGTCCAACAGCAGAGTACCCCAATCAATATCAATGGTGGTGTAATGGTACGAATGGAGGTACTAATAAACTATGTACGGAAACAAAAACATCCACACCTCCACCCACCAATCCAACCAAAATTAACGGTTCTTGCTCTCCAACTCACTATAACTGTTCTTTAGGTACCCTTGGTCCAACAGCAGAATATCCTGACCAATATCAGTGGTGGTGCAATGGTACGAATGGAGGTACTAATAAATTATGTTCTGAATCAAAGTCAACCTCTCCTGTTAACGGTTCTTGCTCTCCAACCCACTACAACTGTTCTCTGGGTACCCTTGGTCCAACAGCAGAGTATTCCAACCAGTATCAATGGTGGTGCAATGGCAAGAATGGTGGCACAAACAGACTGTGTGTTGAAATGAAATCCGCACCAATTAATGCTTCATGCTCTCCAACTCACTACAACTGTATTCTTGGAAATTTGGGTGCGACAGAAGAGAGAAGTGATGAATACAGATGGTGGTGTAATAGTCCGAATGGTGGAAGTAATGTTCTATGTTCAGAAGTAAAAACCTCCAAAATCTGTTCAATAAATTCTTTTACGGCCGACAATTCAAATCCAAACCTAGGTACTGGTACAACACTAAGATTTTCTTTAAGTGGTTCTAACACAACTTGGTCTCTTGCTTTATTAGCTGGAACAACCCAACCCTCTTCTAGCTCTGGTGTAAATTCCGGTACAGTTACAACAGGTAACTTAAATGCGGTTCATATCTATAGATTAACCTGTGACAACACAACCAGAGATTTAACAGTCATCCCAAAGAATTTACCACCACAAACATGTCAGAATCCATCTGCTAGTAACTATGGTGGCCCACTTCCATGCGTTTTTGTTCCTCCAGGAGGAGTATCAGTTGATGTATTAATAAAGAAAAGCATTGAGTCAGATAGTCAATACAGAAGCAGTTTATCTCTTGCAAGTAGTGAAACCAATGCGCCGTTGCGAATACTATATACGGTTGCTAATGCCAACAACTGTATAGGGATTGGCTCATGGTCCGGGGTGCGGCATAACTACACAGATTCTGATCCAGTAACAGGACCAACCACACCTGGAACATATTATTATGGTGTGAGATGTACTGGTACCTCTGGGGGCGTGGCTGAGGATTCAGTTACTGTGGTTATGAGTTCTTTGCCGAACGAAACATGTCGAGACATTAACGCAGATAATTATGGTGGACCGACGCCATGCACATACAATCAACAGGTAAATGGTTCTTGTGGAGACAGAAACACAACCTATGTTTTTGGTACAGAAGATTATCCTGCTGAAAGCAAGTTCTGTTCACTTGGAACACTGAGAACAAATAGTGGCTTAGTACCTGTTTTTCCACAACCCGGTGAAAGTACATCTTGGTTTTGTGATGGTATAAATGGAGGTGGAAATGCTGGACCGTGTACGACACGTCTAGATGTGCAAACATTTAGAATTACCGCAGAACATTCAACTGGTGGTACTGTAAAAAGTACAACAGATAGCAACATAAATTGTGGGGACAATTGCTCCCATAATTATGGGGTGGGAAGTAGTGTTACTTTACAAGCTCTTCCTGGTTCAACTTATTGGAAGCTTGGTGGGTGGATAACTTCTCCACCAAGTATTTGTATGGGGGATGGTTTGTGTGTCATTAGTAATATTGACAAGAATGTGACAGCCAGAGCAGTGTTTGTTTTAAGAGCATTTAACTATATAGAATTTTAGAATTAAAATTAGTAATCAAACCATTATGAATAAAGAGATAAATCCGAATCGGGGGTACATTTTACCAGCAAGGTCGCTTGCTTTCCTTCTCGTCATATTTGTTTTTTGGTTTGTCCAACTGACTCCAATTGCCCACGGATTATTAAAGCCTGGTGACATTGGTTGTAATGTGGCGAGTGATTGTAGTCCAAACCCACTAAAACCAAATGATCCTCCTGGCACACCAGAGAACCAATATGGATGTTGTACTGATGGGACTGGCCTTCCGCTACCTTTGGGTGGAAGTCACATGTGTTGGTCTGGTGGTGGTGGACCATATTGTGATAGTGGAGGAAATGGTAGCGCTCTTGTTAATGGTGCTTGTATGCCTACTCACTACAATTGTTCTGCGGGAGTTTTGGGAGCAAAGGCAGAATATCCAACTCAATATCATTGGTGGTGTGAAGGTCAAAATGGTGGTACCAACAAATTATGTGTGGAAATGAAGTCCCCTGGTGTTTGTGGAGCAACACACAATAATTGTACCGCAGGTGTTTTGGGTGCAAATCAAGAGTATCCAACTCAATATAACTGGTGGTGTAATAGCACAAGCGGAGGTAGTAATACACTTTGTACTGAAATGAAAGTAAATGGCTCTTGCTCTTTCGCTCACTATAACTGTTCGGCAGGTACGAGTGCAAATAATGTTAATGGTTCAACATCATGGACCTGGGTCTGTAGAAGTCCAAACGGAGGAACAAATGCATCCTGCTCTGAAATAAAGCCAGTTGTTGTAAGTGGTTCTTGCTCTTCTACCCACTATAGCTGTTCTGCTGGAACGAGTGGTAGTCAAAGTGATAATGCAACATCGTGGACCTGGGGTTGTTATGGTTCTGGTGGTGGTGGTAATGACTCCTGTTCCGAGACAAAACCTACTGTTACAAATGGTTCTTGTGCAACAACACACTACAACTGTTCGGCTGGTAATAGCGCCAACACCTCCTCTGGTTCAACCGCGTGGACATGGGATTGTTTGAGTCCAAATGGTGGAAGCAACGACTCATGTATTGAAACTAAAACCGTCAGTGGTCCAGATTTAACTGCGGGAGGAATCAGTCCAACATCTGTGTTGGTTAACTCTCCCACAACATTTAGTACAACAATAAGCAATATTGGTAATAGCTCAACCGGGGCTTCTTTTAATAACTTTTTCCAAGTGGCAAGAAACTCTGATGGCTCCGGTATTTTGCCAGACTTTGGTGCAGTAACAGCCTCGGCAATTTCTGGTGGTGCCAGTGCCCCAGCATCAGTTAATGGAACTTTTTCCTCACTAGGTGTTTATTATGTTCGAGCCTGTGTTGATAAAAGCTTTGCGGGAGATGCGGGAACTATTTCCGAAGCAAATGAAAACAACAATTGTGGTGCATGGACTAGTGTTGCGGTTACAAATGGAGGTAATGAAGGTAGCGGAACTTTTGTTGATCTTGTTGCCGGCAACGTCTCACCTTCAACTATTGTGGTTAATACACCCGTCAGTTTTTCTTCATCAATTCTAAATAATGGAAATGTTTCTACAGGAAGTAACTTTTACAATTTCTTCCAAATATCCACAGCACCGAATGGAGGGGGAACCAAGACCGACCTAACAAGTTCTGTCATGTCTGCCCTATCGGCTAGTGGCACAGGCCCAGCTACATCTCCGAGTCACCAGTTTACTTCACCAGGGACATATTATATACGTGCCTGTGCTGACAAAAGAAACTCTGCCGATGCGGGAAGCATAACTGAGTCAAGTGAGGACAATAACTGTAGTACAGGGTGGGCTGGAATTACTATAGTAAATACTTGTCCTGGAGGAGGACTGCCTCCATGTTCCGGAGGTGGCACTGTAAATGGCGCTTGTGGTGATAGAAACACAACTTATGTTTTTGGTACTACGGGGTATCCTGCAGGTAGCACCTTTTGTTCTGCTGGTGAGCGTAGAATTCCACCCATACTTGAACCAGGATTTCCAGAGTCTGGGGGAACAGTTGCATGGTTCTGTGATGGATTAAATAGCGGAACGAACGCTGGTCCTTGTACTGCTAGACTGGCTCTTCAGGCGTTTACTGTAACAGCTGAAACCTCTAGTGGTGGTTTTATAACCAGCTCAAGTACAGATAGTCAGATTAACTGTGGTGAGGATTGCCAGGGGACTTACGAAGTGGGAAGTGATGTAACCCTGCAGGCTCTTCCAAGCTCAACTTACTGGAAATTTGACCACTGGACAGTCTCTCCATCTTCTGCTAGTTCATGTAGTGGTACAGGGCCATGTATGATAAATAATATAAACAGGAGTGTCACAGTCACAGCTTCTTTCGTACCAAGGCAATTTCAATATATTGAGTTTTAGTAATTAATAATTTAGCAATGATGAAAAAAACAAAAAAACTAAGTACTCTCATATACGTAGTGTTGGCCTACATCCTCTTCATCTCATTTCCAACAGCGGTTAGTGCTTTCACATGTAATTCTGGAACACTAGCAACCACCTGTACAATTACAGGGGCAAACACCACCACCGATGGTGAAGTTATATCTGGTGCGGGCAGTCTCATCATTGCAAGTGGTGGTTCAATCACTTCCTCGGGCGCAAGCCGGTTTACTCTAAACATGGGTGGTAATATTACTATCCAATCTGGTGGAAGTATTACTGGTAATGCAGTAATTACCACTACCAACCTCGATGTTCAATCAGGTGGAAGCATAAATGTAGACAGCAAAGGATATTATGGTGTTGATGGCACAGGTAAGGGTAATGGTCCTGGTGGTGGTTTTCCTAGTGCTTATGGTAGTTATGATAATGCTGGTGGAGCAGGACACGGTGGGGTTGGTGCTACTGGTAGTATGTATAGTGCTGGTTTGGGAGGTACGGGGTATGGCTCTGCAACACAACCAACAGATTTTGGTTCTTCAGGTGGTCATCTCTTTGGTTATATATATACACCTGGTCGGGGGGGCGGAGCAATTAAGATTACGGCATCTGGCACAGTAACAGTTAATGGAACTATTTCGGCAAAAGGTGAAGATATACAGAGTTATTCTACTCGTTCAGCTACTATGGTTACCGGTGCTGGTTCAGGGGGCTCAATCTGGATAACGGCCGATACCATAACTGGTTCTGCGAATATTGTTGCAAATGGGGGGAATGTTTCTTGGGGTCATCCGGCACACCCAGGAAAAGGTGCAGGAGGAAGAATAGCATTGTACTATACAAATTTTACCCACACAGGATTGGTATCTGCATATAGTGGAATTGATGATTTGCCTTTGGCTTACCGAACGATTGCTGGTGCCGGAACCATATTTAAAAAGGCGGTGTCTCAACCCAATGGTGAATTGATAGCTGATAATGGAACTATTTCTCCAGCCGGTAGCACATATCAATCTCCTGGTACTACAGACACCTTCGATAATGTCATAATTAGAAACTACGCAAGTTATGTTGTTCAAAATGGTTCCTCTGTAACAATACTAGCCATGTCTGGTACAGGGAACGCTGGTTTTGTAAACAATGGTACAGCAAACCTAAGTAGTATATCTCTATTACCAAGCTCTATAACCAACACAGGGACAATTATCTTGCCAGCGAGTGTAACCCTTGGAACCGGTGCGACATTTACAAACTCAGGAACAATTAATACTCTTTCTGATTTAACAATTTCTGGTGGAACATTTGTTGCAAATGGTGGTAGTTTCTCGGCGGGTTCTCCGAATATTATTGTTGGTTCTGGAGGAGTATTTGAATCAAACAATACACCAGACAACCCATTCGTTCTGAATAATCTAACAGTCCAGTCTGGAGGTGTTGTGCGACATGTTGGTAATGGAATAAATAGTTTGAATTTAAGTTTGACAAACCTAGACGTCCAGCCTGGAGGAAGTATAAATGTAAATGGTAAGGGGTATTATGGTACGGATGGTTACACTAATGGTAATGGTCCTGGGAAGGGTTTTACTTCAGCAGCGTATTATTATCTTAATCCTGGTGGTGCTGGGCACGGTGGCATCGGTGGTGCTGGCACCGAGTATGGGGCGGGCGCTGGTGGTGTTGCTTATGGTTCCGAAATTCAGCCGATAACTTTGGGTTCTTCGGGGGGCTCTACTGGCTCCGGTGATTATCCTCCGGGTAGTGGGGGAGGGGCAATTAAAATTACTGCCTCTGGAACGGTAACAGTTAATGGAACGATTTCTGCTAATGGTGAAGACGCAAAGAATTATTCACTTTATTCAGGTAGTATAGTTGGTGGTGGTGGCTCTGGTGGTTCAATTTGGATTACTGCCGATACAATTTTGGGTTCATCAAATATTACTGCTAATGGAGGAGGTGTTACTATTATTGGTCCTACCCGTCCTGGTGGAGGAGGTGGTGGAAGGATTGCAATGTATTGTACGGGGGGGTTTGACTACAGTGGGGCAGTGACAGCAAATGCAGGTGTAACCACTGCCAATTTTCCAGGTGCTGGGACAGTTTATGATGAGGATTGTATGACACATGCTATTACCTCATCGGCTGGACCCAACGGAACTATTTCCCCACTTGGTGAAACCAAGGTAAACCATGAGGAAGATCAGCTGTACACTGTTACTCCAGATG
>Ga0208958_1002455_pt1 | contig 15945 bp, 20 predicted proteins | sample RifOxyB1_FD_184032 | JGI IMG/M metagenome (GOLD analysis project Ga0208958, IMG submission 184032) | Soil microbial communities from Rifle, Colorado - Rifle Oxygen_injection B1 (SPAdes) | ecosystem: Environmental > Terrestrial > Deep subsurface > Rock core/Sediment | place: Rifle, Colorado... | reverse complement strand
GGTTAAACTAAGCGACGCGGTGGCACTTGAGGTGGCCAAGGCCGACCAATCGGTCCCGGCCGAAAATCGGGCCGATCGGATTAAGAAACTGTTGTTTGGCATCTTGGTTTGGCAGAAGAAGTTGCCCGAGCCAATGATTGAGCTTGAGGTCTTGACTACTCGCTTGGCCGAGGTGGCGAGCCTGGCCGAGCTTGACCAGCAAGTGGCCGCGGCCGAAGTTAATCAGGAGTTGTTGTTTGAAGTGGAGTTATCTTACGCCGGTTCAACTCGCTTGGCCGACGAAGTTGACGAACTCATCACCAATTTTAAACAGGAAAAATTGAAAGGAGAATTAACCGTCGCCTTGGCGGAATTAAGGGAAGCGGAGAGTGGTCAAGATCAAACCAGGCTCGACAGCGCCCTTAAAAAATGCCAGGATATCGGGAAAGCTTTACAAGCGTTAACTAATCATCATTAAGCAACTATGGCGACCAAAAAAAAGACAGTAGTCAAAAAGAATTTTAAAAAACCGGTCCGAAAGTCCGCCAAAGGCGGATCGGCCTCGGGCCGAAAGCCAGCGAAGTCGACGGTTAAGAAAAGCCCCAAAAAAACGATTAAACCGGCGACTTCCGCCCGAGGCGGATCGGCCCTGGGCCGAAAAAAAGCCGTTGTGGCTGATGCCTTGAAGCAGAAGGCCGATGGCTTGGTGATGAAGGGTCGTCAGCGAGGCTTTGTGACCTATACTGAAATTTTGAAAGTTTTCCCTAATGTGGAAACTGATATCCTCTTCCTTGAGGAACTGTATGGCAAGTTGGAGGATGCGGGGGTGGATGTGCTCGAGGAAGGCGGCTTTCTCGACGACGAGGCGCAAATTTCGGATAAAATTAAATCAACTCGCGAGGGCGGTCTGGATTCGGTCCAAATGTATCTTAAGGAAATCGGCCGGCATAAACTCTTGACTGCCGCTGAGGAGAAGGAGCTGGCCAAGAAGATTTTGACCGGCGACGACGAGGCTAAGAAGGACCTCGCTAAAGCCAACTTGCGTTTGGTAGTCTCCATTGCCAAGAAGTATATGGGCCGGAGCTCAGACCTGACTCTCCTTGACCTAATCCAAGAGGGCAACTTGGGCCTCTTTAAGGCGGTGGAGAAGTTCGACTGGCGGAAGGGGTACAAATTCTCCACTTATGCTACTTGGTGGATTAGGCAGGCGGTAACCCGGGCCTTGGCCGACCAGTCGCGGACTATCCGCATCCCCGTCCATATGGTGGAAACGATTGCCAAGTACAAGCAAGTGTATCGGCGTCTCTCTCAAGACTTGGGCCGTGAGCCCTTGCCACCGGAGATTGCCATTGAGATGGGGATTGATGTGGAGAAGGTCCACACGATTGAAAAGATTGACCAATCGACCACCTCGCTTGATAAGCCAACCGATGACGACGACGAGAAGTCGAGTTTGGGCGAGTTTATTGCTGATGATAAAATCCCGCCGCCGGACCAGGAGGTCTCACGACGGATTCTGCGCGATCAAATTCACGAGATTTTAAGCGATCTCTCGCTCAAAGAGCAAGCGATTTTGGAGATGCGCCACGGACTTAAAGACGGGGTGATGCGGACGCTTGAGGAAGTGGGCAAGGAGTTTGGCGTGACGCGCGAGCGCATCCGCCAAATTGAAGCCAAGGCTCATGAGAAAATCCGCCAGCACGACAAGGCTAAACGCTTGATGGGATATTAGGGGATAGCTTTTAGGTTTTAGCTATTAGCTTTTAGGAAATACAAAACTAATTCTGGGTAGTGCTGGCGGCGAGCATGGCATCAACGGTAGATTTGATGGTTGAGAGTGGTACGGCGCCGGGGAGCTGGACTTGCTCGCCGGTGGCCCGGTTCCACACAATTACAAACGGCGTGCCGGTACCGCCGGCGCCGACCGCGTCTTGGTAGTCAGCCTCCACAATGGCGGTCATCTCACCGCTTGCCAAGCACGCTTCAAAGGCGGCGCGGTCTAAGCCAACTTCAGCCGCGAGGACCGGCAAGAGGGAAGTGTCTAAGCCATCATTAGATGGCGTGACAACGAAAATCTTATCAATATAAGCCCAAAAGCCGTCATTGCCACCAAGTTTGGCGGCGCACTCTGATGCTTCAGCTTCAACTCGGGCCTTGGCGTGGAGACCGTCAAGCGGGAAGTGGCGGTACACAATTGCCAACTCGCCGCCGGGGTAAGCGGCCACCGCTTGTTTGGTGGTGAGGTAGAAGTTTTTGCAGAACGGGCACTCGAGATCAGAATATTCAACTAACACAATCGGCGCCTCGGGGTTGCCGAGGAGGTGGTCCTCGGCGCTGATTGGTCGGATGGGGAAAGTCTCTTGATTGCTGGGAGTAGAGGTGGCGTTCTTGTCGAAGAGGTCGCGCCCGGCTCCGCCCGAGCCCCAGACCACGGCTGCGCCAATAATCAACAAACCCAACACAATTGCGATAATGATGCCCAAATTTTTGTTTTCCATATGTCTGCCAGTATAGCAGTATCTGACAATCAGTCAAAAAAACCGGTCGGTTCGTCATTTGACGAACCGACCGGGTATGGGCTAATTGAGTGTGCTGGCCAGACTGGCCGCAACACTCTCAGCAGCGCGGATCATTATCTTCTCCTCTATGGTGTAGAGGTCTTCAGTGATGATGACTTCGTGCCCATCAACTTTGATGGCGACAGGCACGCCACCGTGGCCGGTGATTTCTACCTCCTCGCCGGCGCGGATAAAATATCCGCTCTGCTCGGCGAGGTCGAGCGCTCGAGCGACTAAGCGCTCTTCTCTCCCTCCGGTGGGGGAACTGGCCGATTTAATCCACCGCCAGTAATCGGCGAGTGCATCCGGGTCAGGGACGACGAAGTCGCCGGCTGGTTGGCCACCGCAGCCAATCAGCAGCACCGCCGTAGTGGGCGGCAAGAAACAATTTTTAAGGCTCATTTTTAAACCCTCCTTTTTAATCGCCTCTGGAGATTCTACCTATCAGTATAGCATATTTAGTTATAAAAGTCAAAGATTTGTATCCCTTGCTTAGGTAAGCGATAAATGTTTTAATTTACTGGTATTACCTGTGTTATTTGTATTATTAAAGTTAACTTATTTAAATCAAACTTATGAAAACAATTATCTTTTTGTTAGTCATTTTCGGCTTGCCGGCCATGGCCGGCGCCCAGACTATTTATAACTCCACCTCGGTCCAAACCGAGAGCCGGGTAGACACTCGCCGGGCCGGCGATGGCGACCCCGATCAGCCGGTGGTTACCGGAGAGGTTAAGGTTAACTCTACTACCGAGCAGGCTGGCGTTGAGCCGGATGAGATTGATGTGTCGGTAACCGGCGACAATGACGGAACGAAAGCCTCGGTTGATTATTTTATCAAAATTGACGACATTAAAGGCGAATCGACTGATGATGCTCAAGAAAAGAAGGGGAATGTGGAGTATGGGTGGAAGGTGGAGGAGGGTGAGAGCGCGGCCGACATTGAGGGCGAGGTAACAGTGTTGGGCGCGACGGTCCGTGGTTGGGATGAGGCGCAAAAGGCCGCTATCCGCAGCCAAGTCAAGAGCGCGGTTAATGTGTCTACCAGAGCTGATTTGGAAGTGTTTGCCCAAGCAATTATTCTCCAAAACGAGGCGATTAGCGAGATTGAGATTGAGACCGACGAGGTGGCCATCTCGCGAGTGCGGACTGGTAAGCTCTTCGGCTTTATCCCGGTTGAGGCTCAAGAACGGATTGCCGTCTCGACCGAGCTTGATTCATTAGGGCGAGTAAAGATTAAACTGCCGTGGTGGCGTTTTTTGGCTAAATTAGACGAGGCGAGCGCGGCCCAGGCGGGGATTGAGCAGGCTCTGGAGGCGGCGATTGGCGGGATTGAGATTGGCGCGCAAGTATCAACGAGCGCTCAAGCTGATACTGTCCCAACCGAGAATGTTTCCCTTAATTTTGAAGAATTGAAGGCCAAAATCCTTTTGGCCATTGCCGCTTCGGTTAGCCTATAAATTGACTATTAAGCTTGAAAAACCGCTGAATTTGGTCTAGAATGACCATATTCCGGTGTAGCTCAGTGGTAGAGCGGCCGCCTGTTAAGCGGTTGGTCGTAGGTTCGAATCCTACCGCCGGAGCTGAGATATCAGGGTGGGTTATCCCCACCGTCTATTGCTTTTTTCTACTAGCCGTATATACTCTGATTACTAACACCACCACCTCTGCCTTCATAGGCAGGGGTGGTTTTGTTATGCTAAAATCTAACAAAATGAGTAGCCCAAGCAAAAAAGAACGGGTAGCCGTATATATTGACGGGGGAAATACCTACCGAAGGTTGAAGGATATGAACATTCCAGAAAAGTCCACCAGATTTGACTTCTCTGCTTTGGTCAAACATTTAGCTGGCGACAGGGAGCTTATATCAAAAAGATATTATGTAGGAGTGGTAAAGAACTTTGATGAGTCGGAAAAGGGAGATAAGATGGTCAAAGGCCAGCAGAGTTTCCTTAATGGTTTAACCGAACAAGGTTTCGAGATTAAGTTTGGCCGAATAATGTATGATGGTGGTGCTATTAGAGAGAAGGGTGTGGATGTAAAATTGTCAGTTGATTTAGTGGTCGGTGCCGTAGACAATATCTATGATACGGCAATCGTGATTAGTTCGGATACCGACCTTATCCCCGCAATTAAATATATACGGAAAGCAAAGAAAAAAGTTGTAGAGTATATTGGTTTTGGGACAAAAGACAGTGACGACCGCCGCCGTCAACCATCACTGGGAATGATAAAAGAGTCATCGGTAACTAGAATATTTTCTCAAACTGATTTGGTTCAATTTCAACAAGTCAAAGAACCCAAAGCCTAATTGTCGCTGGATAATCGGTCTAACATCCCGCCCCAGGCGGAGCCCACGATTTTAGCTTTTGTTGGCAACCCATTTTTTGATACCTTATTGAGGGTTAGAACTCCTTCTGGACTTTTGCCTCTTATTGTGGCAGGAATGAGGGGGAAATAGGACCTAAGAATTCACAGCAAAGGAGGTTTATTGTATGCCAAGTATGGGTGCTTGTGTTGCCGCCAGTTCCTTTCAGAATCTTCTTAAGGCGGGTAAGGAAATACCTTGGGAAGAAATTGTCCGCCTGGACAACATCATTGGTGGAGAAATCCGGCTGGAAGAAAGGGAATTTTGTTACCAAGGGATCATTTCCGAAATTACCCTGGAAAATGGTGTTGTTTCCATAATGTGTCCGTGGGTCTTGCGGACGCCTATGGATGATGACGGCGATCCAATTGGCGATTTTTCCATTGATGGATGGGAAGTTGCTGAGAATCCCAGACTCCCGATTACTATTCACGTGCCTAAAACCAGGTACCAAGATAGCGAAGAAATTATGTACCACACGGCTAATCAAAGCTATCCAGCTGGCAATTGGGTAGCTCGGGCCTCTGATTATCGGCTTTCTTTCTTCGCTGGAGCAGGTACTATCTTTCTTATGGGAGATACGGGTCGCTATGCTGGGGTAGCAAGAAATCTTGCTTCGAAATTTGGTTTGTCTACTCAGTAGCCAATCAAATTTGAGTCAAGTTAGTCGCCTGCCTTTAGGGGTATGGCGACTTTTTATACCAAACAGGTTTCCTGTCTGCCGACAGGCAGGTAACATCCCGCGCTAGGCGGAGCTTGACTTTTTCTTAATATATAATATTATAGTGTAGTCGTTCTATGTTGGAACGATTCCCATGAGTAGTGGGATAACTGGTCTTTGAACAAACAAGGAGATTTAGTCATGAGTAGTGACGCGTTCGAAAGGATTTTCAAGTTGTGGATTTCTCTCTGGGAATTGGTACTCAATGAGAAGAGATCCCTTGAGGTGGTCTGTACGACGCTCCAGAAGCTCGTTTTCGAGTTTAAGGGGTATCCCAAGTTCAAAAATTGGCAGGCTATCTGCAATCTTGGAGAGAAAGAACCAGGTATGATGATGGTTTTGGCCACACTTGATATTGAAGAAAACGATGACTTGGCCAAACAGATCATCGCCACTTTTCCTGAGTACTTTTGCTCCGAGAAAACGAATTTCCCAATACCTTGGACGGCACTTGTGCAAAAAGCCAAGGTGAAGGGCGATAGGGATGGATGTGTGGCAATCCGCCCCGTAATCTACGACGCAGTTTACTTTTTTGGTATTCCTCACGAGGGGTTTGTCTTTGAGGTTTCTGATGTAGACCGTCTTCGTCTTCCTGCTTTGCCCGTGGATTTTCCTAGGAATGGTCTTAGGGAATGGGATCTCAAGACCGTACTGCGATGGAGAGGAAAAGATTTTGTCATTGTTGATATCGACGACGATGAAGTCTGGGTTGCTCCTGCAGAATGTTTTGATCTGAATATCTGATATCTTTTTTGTGTGTCTCAATCTTACCGCCCTGTATTTATGGGGCGGTTTTTCTTTTACCCCTAGACTTTTGGCCTGTATTGTGGCAGGAATGAGAGGGAAATAGGACTTACAATTAGATAAAGGAGGCGCTTAAAATGGATGACCGCAGTCCGGATTTCTGGGTTTTACTCCAACGATTTCTGGCTGAAGCCAATCGGCACGGGTATGCTGCTGGAGAGAGTAAGAACTGGATTAAAGAACCTGATGGTTCCACAACCATCGACTATGAATTTGGATTCTGGCGATACCACGATAATTTCTTCGGCGGTGAGCCATACGGTGGTCGAGAGGTAGTCTTCTACGAAGGCAAGGCGGTCTGGATGATGGTTTATTATGGTTGGGTAGAAGTAGGACAAGATGCTAGCTTGATTTATCGTTTCCTACGAGAAGCCTTGCTGAAACAGAATGATGAGAACTTGCCGTTGCGCGGACCAAAGTCATATACCAATCTTGATTTTGTTTATCGTTGTGACTGGTCCAAAGGGTCTACTCTTTGTTGTTTCAGCGGTCACGAACAAATCTTCAACAGAGAGTTTGGGCTTTTATACCGGGCTCATTTCGAAGGGGGTTTGGTAGATCGTTCGGTTGCAATCTAGCCGCCCACCGAAAGCCGCTTGGCTTTGGTCAGGCGGTTTTTCTTTTTTCGATAATTGGTTAGAATGGAGATAGAAAGGAGGTGGTCGGGATGAAGACTTTCAAACCGGTGCCGGAGGATCATGTCTGCGTTTCAAGTATTGAATTTGGTCGGTATTTCGCCGGTAACCTGGTTACTCTGGACCGCCGGGTTTTAATGGCCAAAGTCGGTGTGTGTAAGGAATGCCGAAGCAAGTGGAAGCAACTGGCTTCGGCCTTGATTAAAACCGGCCGATAACCGTCCCGAGCGCAGTCGAGGGGCGGTTTTCTTTCACTTGTTTTGCTTGATTTGATTTTGGAGTATAATTTAAAGGTCAGAGTTTATTAGCAATTTTAATCAAAAACTTATGAATGAGGATAATAATGTGAATAATGCTGATAATCGCGTCCTTCAAGGGATTTTGGCTTACATCGGAATTTTGGTAGTAATCCCTTATTTAATGGCCAAAAATGACCCATTCGTTAAATTCCACATCAAGCAGGGTTTGGTCCTCTTGATGATTGAGATTGTGATTTGGGCGGTGGGGATGACCGTTTGGGTGATGTTGCCGCTCATCTATCTCCTCAATTTGGCGGTGATTGTCCTCTCCATTATCGGGATTGTGAATGTGGTTAATAAGCAAGAGAAGGAGTTGCCCCTCGTTGGCCAGTTGGCCAAGCACTTCAAAATCTAAGTCATTTTGACTTTAAGCGGTTTGTGTGGCAGAATAGCCAGTGATGATTAAAACTAAAATGGGTGAACGCCCGGCGGTTAAATATGATGTGATTGTGATTGGTGGCGGGCCAAGCGGCCTGATGGCCGCCGGCACCGCCGCCCGGAACGGTCACAAAGTTTTGTTGTTAGAGAAGAATGCCGACCTGGGCCGCAAGCTCAAGATTACCGGCGGCGGGCGATGTAATATCACCAACGCCACTTTTGATACCCGAACGCTTTTGGCCAAATTTGGCCCGGCGGCCGAATTTTTGCATTCGCCCTTTTCCCAATTTGGCGTCCAGAGCACCTTCGATTTTTTTGCCGCCCACGGCCTGCCGCTGGTGGTCGAGGCGCGCGAGCGCGCCTTCCCGCGGACCCAAAAAGCGGCCGATGTGGTTAAAGTGATGACCAATTATATTCGTCACCCTAAAGTTAATGTTATCAAAAACAATCCGGTGAAGAAGTTGCTCGCCGGGAAGGGGAGCCATCGCATTAAAGCGGTGGAGACGGCGAGGGGAGTGTACCTGGCCGATAATTACATTATCGCCACCGGTGGCAGTTCTCGCCCCGAGACCGGTTCAACCGGCGACGGCTTTGGCTGGCTTAAGACGCTCGGCCACGCGGTTCGTCGGCCGTCGCCCAACATCGTGCCGCTTCGGGTCAAGGACCGCTGGGTCAAGGCGCTCGCCGGCACTTCGCTCTCATTTATGAAAATTATTTTTTTTGTTAACGAGCGGAAGGCCTTCGCTTTAACCGGCAAAATTTTGTTTACCCACTTCGGCCTCTCCGGGCCACTCATTTTAAACAGCGCTTATCGAGTAGCCGATTTGCTCCATGAGGGAGCGGTGACGGCACGGATTGATTGCTACCCCGACACCGACCTTGGCTCGCTCGAGAAAAGGATTTTAAAAATCTTCGATCAGCATAAAAACAAAGCGTTTAAAAATATTGCCGCCGAGCTCACGCCGGCCGGCCTCAGTCAAACGCTAATCGAGGCCGGGTTGGTGGCGGACCCGGCGGTTAAGGTCCACAGCATCTCGCGCGATGAGCGCAAGCGAATCGCGCGCTGGCTCAAGGCCCTGCCCCTTGAGGTGACGGGCTTGATGGGGATGGATCGAGCGGTGGTCTCCAACGGCGGCGTGCCGCTCGTGGAGGTGGAAACCAAAACAATGAAGTCCAAATTGTACGATAATCTCTATTTGACCGGCGATATTTTGGATATCAATCGGCCCTCGGGCGGCTACTCCCTGCAATTATGCTGGACCACCGGCTTTGTGGCCGGGCAGTTGGGATAAGTCGGGGTTGCCATCTGTCGCTAATTTGTTAGGCTTAAGCTATTAGTCATCAAAATAAGCAAAAAATAATTATGAAAAATACAATCATTGCCGTAGTGGCGATAATCGTGCTGGGCACCGGCGCTTGGTATCTTATCTCCTCGGGCAATTTGTTGCCCAGTGACGATAAAGCCGACGACTTAAGCGGTCCGGTGGCGGTAGTTAACGGGGAAGAGATTGCCGGGACTGATTTTATAGCTCTTCGAGACCAAATCGCTTCCGGTCAAGGAGCTGAATTCTCCACTCTAAGCGCCGAGGCGCAAGCGACGGTAAAAGAGCAAGCACTTGATGCTTTAATCTCCCAAGTGTTGTTGCGCCAAGCGATTGTAGCCGCCAATATTACCGTTTCGGCCGAAGAGGTGGAGGCGCAATTGGCGGCGATTAAAAGCCAATTTGGCGGTGACGAGGCGGCCATGGCTGCTCAAGGCCTAGTGGTGAGCGAGTTAACTGAGCAAATTAGGCTCGACTTGGCCACCCAAGCTTACTTTAATCAAGAACTTAACTTGGCGGCTTTAACCGCCAACGAGGCGGAGGTGACGGCTGCTTACGAACAAATGACGGCCAGCGCGACGAGCGAGGACGAAATTCCGGCTTTGGCCGAAGTGAGCGCTCAAGTGGAAGCCTTTGTTATTCAGCAAAAACAGCAAGAATTAGTCCTCGGTTTAATTGAAAGATTGCGCCAAACGGCCGAAATCGAAATCTTAATCTAGTTCAAGCCAGTTTTGGGTGAAAATGAAAACCCTAATTGCGGCGGATACCGCAATTAGGGTTTTGGTAATTAAGGAGGGATTATTCGGCAGGCGTTGGTAGTGTCGCCACTTGGCTGACTATTTGGGGGATTCTCTTCAGAATCTCCCAAATTTTGTTGGTGGCATCATTGAGTGCCACCTGACCGGCTTGGTCGAGGGCCGAGGCTTGGTACTCGGCTTGGCTACTTTCAATCCCCAGACCATGCTTAAGCTCGGTGGCGCTTTGGGTGGAAAAAGTACCCTGACACGTCGGCGCGCCGATAATCCGGCCGGTATTGGCTTGGACAATTTGTAGGTTCAACCCTACCATTCCGGTGCGGGTAGTAATCGACTTCTTTTTTCCTCCATTAATCATCGTCGCCGCGCGACCACCTTCTTCTAAGATTGGAATATCAGCCACATTTCCAACAACGTTGGCAATCACGCCGGGAACCATTGTGCTCCAACCTTTTTTCTTTTGGTTGAAGTCATTGGTTTCGGTATATTCAGTGACTGTACCCTTAATCACAAAGATTTCAGGATAACGGTCGGGCTCGGCTTGGTAAGTGGCAAAATCAATGACTGCCACATTACCGATCTGAGTGAGAGCCGTTACTAATTGGGCGGCCGCACCATAGCCTAACATTTCGTTGGGCGGAGCCGATGGACTGATGGATTCTGGACTGTGGGTCCGCGCGGCAACAAACCACCCCGATGTGAATGTTGATTGTTGCTGGGCTTCGGAAATTACTCCGCCACCCGAGACGATGCCTTGGGCCGCTACCACAAAGGCCGGCTCTACCGTCAAATAGAAGGTGGGGAGCGTTGGGTCGACTGGGATGAAAACCGGTTCGACTGTTTGTGATTGTGGCGCGGCCCCGGTTTGGGCGGCCACGTTACTGCCGTCGCCGAGCAATTTCTTGCCTGACTTGCGAAGTTTCTGCGCTTCGGCCGCCTGACAGACGACCACCAAAAATGCCAATAGGGCCACAAACAACAGATGCCAGCGTTTCATTTTGGTTCCCTCCTTTCAAAGGGCTGTCCGTTCAAATCATTTTAGAGTGCCGACGGGGCACGATAAGTTCTGTTTTTGATTATATTGGTATTTTGCGGTTTGTCAAGCAAACCTCATGTTTGGTCCTCCTTGAGCGGTTTTCTTTTGGCTTAAAATTTGAGATAATGGGGCCAAGATGGGTGATCAAAGTAAAAAGCTGAACACCGAGACGATAGCCGCGGTGGCCGCGGTGGTGGCAGTGTTGCTATTGGCCGGAGTGATTGTGTACGGCAATGAGCGGCTGATTGATACGGAGGGCGAGAATTATCTCTTGTCCGAAGCGTTAGAGTTCACTCAAAACAGCCTCACGGCCGCTAACGACGAAAATGCTCGCTTGGCCGAGGCTTTGGCTGCCGAGCAGGAGCGCTTGCGGCAATTGGGCGAGCAAGTCAGCGAGATTACCGGCGCCATCGGCACCTTGGAAAAGTTGGCCGAACTTGAGCCGGAATTACTGCAAAAATATTCCAAAGTTTACTTCCTTAACGAGCATTACTCGCCCGAGAGGTTGAAAAACATTCCCGCCGAACTGCTTTACTTTGAAGACCGACCGGAAGAAGTTGATACGCGCGTCTGGTCGTTTTTGAAGGACTTGTTGGCTGAGGCCAAAGAGGAGGGGATTGAGCTTTATGTTTACTCGGCTTACCGCTCGTTCGGCGAGCAGAGCTCGCTTAAGTCGGCTTACACGGTTAGTTACGGCTCGGGGGCCAATCGCTTTTCGGCCGACCAAGGCTACTCCGAACATCAGTTGGGGACAACAGTAGACTTGATTACCCCCGGCGTGGGCGGCACTTTAAACAATGACTTCAGCCAAACCAAGGCTTACGAGTGGCTCTTGGCTAACGCTCATAAATATGGCTTTACGCTCTCGTATCCGGCCGGTAATCAATACTACATTTTCGAACCGTGGCACTGGCGCTTCGTCGGCGAGGATTTGGCCCGCGACCTCAAGCGCGACGAGCGCCACTTCTATGATTTGGATCAGCGAGTGATTGACGGATATCTATTGGAGATTTTCGATTAACTTTTATTTAATCGGTGATGAATGAACCGGAAGTGGTGGCCAAGTTTAGAGCGGCGTCGGCGCTCGAGAGGAAGTAATAGTAGGTGGTGGTTGAGGCCAAGCCGGTAGCCGTAAGATCGTGATAATAGGTTAAGTTGGTGCTGCTGGCATTTGGCGCGCCGCTTATGTTAACCGGTGAGCTGGTGCTAACCCAGAGTTTACTGTCGGCGGCTTCATTGGTTACCCAAACCAAGCGAGCTGAGTCTTCATCAATGCCGGTAACGATAGTGAAGATAATGTTTGGCGCGTTGGTGTCAGGGATAGGCAGAGCATCGGTGGTGAATTGATTAATTGATGAAGTGGCGGTTTTACTACCGGCAGTGGAGGTTAATCGGTAATAGTAAGTGGTGTCGGGTAAAAGACCAGATAAGGCGATGGCGTGATTGCTGACCAAAGCGCTTGAGCTTGCCACCACCGACGAGGTGGCGACCAAGGTTGAGGAGGTGCTGTAGCTAATTTCCGAAGTGGCGTTCAGGTTGGTGTGCCAATTAATAGTGGCGGTGGAAGTGCCGACTGTTTCGGTAATACCGCTAATGGTTAAAATTGCCGGGGTAGTGGTGCCGTTGTTGTCATTATTATTATTGTTGTTATTGCCTCCACCAAAGAGCTTAAGCCACCAGCCGAAGGGGAGTCCTTTGCCGTTCTCTACCCGCTTTTCAATCCCCGGGGCAGTTCTTAAGCCGCGAGGTAATCGCTCATCTTCTTGATAATTATAATTATCGTTAATATTGTTATTGCTGTTAGCATTTGATTTGCCTTGAGCCTGAGCCGGTTGGTAACCGGGCCAGCCAATGGCGGCCACCAGCAATAAAACGCTTAGTAACAAAGATATTTTCTTAATCATGGTTTTTGATTAGGTTTATTAATTGGTAATCCGGGCAGTCCGGCCGGTAATCTCGGCCGGGCCATCTGGTCCTGTTGACGGTCGAGGGGGTCATTGCTTACAGCGGCGGCGGTGGTTTGACCCTTGTTTTCCGGGTCGTCTGATTTATTTAACTTTTCAAATTTGATTTCCAATTTGTCAATAATGTCTTGGTGTTCCTCCATCAATTCGTTAAAATTTCTTATTTGATTGGCTCTGTTATCTTTGGCTTCTTCTGCTACTTGGCTAACATCAACTTCAACCGTTACTGCTGGTTTAGCTCCAGTTTCGATTTTGGTCGCTTCAGGCAAGTCCGGTTGGCGGGCGTCGTTATTGCTCGGTTCCGGTTCAACGGTTTGCGCCACTGCTTTGGCGGTTTGTTTGCTAATCTCCAGTTTAACTGATTTTTCTAAAACTTCGCTCAATTTGTCATCAGCCAATAATTCTTCCGCTTCGCTCAAGCGCTTGTGGAGTAAGCTAAGCTCAAAGGTGGCTGAAGTATTGTTTTGGGTTTTAACCAGAGCTCGGCCAATCGGTTCTTTAATTTTAGTTTTGACGGCATAAAGCCACTCGCCCGGCAAGGCGCCTTCAGCTGCCGTGGAGACACCGATGCCGCTACCCAACACTAAGACAATGGCGCCAACCAAGACCATCCCTCGCCACTGCCACCACTCTCCATTTAAGCCAATCATTGGTTCGCTGGCTGGATTTAGACCAAGGTTAGTTATTAGTTGGTTTTTAATCGCTTTTTTGTCAGCCACACTTAAACTTACCGTTTTGAGCGACCGGAACAGTTTATAAATTTTGCGATTAAATAGTTTCATGGTCTTGGTTGTTTTGGTTGAGTTTTTCTCTGTCGCGGACCAGCTGGGTAATTTTTTTGGTTGCTCGATGGAGGCGGACAGAGACCGTGTTGCCGCGCTCGCCCAGCAAATCAGCAATCTCCCGAATGGATAAATCTTCCACATAACGCCAAACCATCAAGTCTCGGTCAGCCTGGTCTAGTTGGTCGAGTAGTTTGAGCGCCAGGTTAAACTCAGCCAACAGGGTTGGTTCCTCATGGGCGTCGGTGGTCTCTGGGCTGAAGCCCTCGTCCAATAATTGGTCGAGGGAGTCGGCTTTTTTTCGTCGGTACCAATCAATCACCAGGTTGTTGGCCAGGCGGTATAAAAACGCCCGCCACTCTCTGACCGACTTGCCGTCTTGGGTGTAGGCCCAAGCCTGGAGAAAGGTTTGTTGCATCAAGTCTTTGGCCAACTCCTGATTACTGGTTTTGAAGTAGCAATGCCGGAAGATGGCATCGGCATATTGGTCATAAGCCTTGATAAACGCTTGCTCCTGGTTGTTAAGATGGTTGTCCATTTGCTATGACGGATGGTCAGCGGCCTGGTTACTGACTCAGTTACCAACCGGTTGACCTTCAGATTTTAATTATGCTTTGTTTGACAAGTCATGGCAAGGTGTTTCAAATATTGAAATCGGGTATAATTCTTCTATGTCCAAACAAATTATTTTCGGCTTAGTAGCTCTGGCGGCGGTTATTGTCGCCGGTTATTTAATCGTTACTAATCCTCAAAAAGATAACCAAGCAATTAATCAGCAAAATATCGAATCAAATATGGAATCATCAACCACTAACCACTTAGTTACCATTAAGACCAATCTCGGTGAGATAAAGTTTACCACTTACGATACCGACGCGCCGACCACCGTGACTAACTTTATCAAGTTGGCGAATGAGGGCTTTTATAATGGCGTTATTTTCCATCGGGTAATTGACGGCTTTATGATTCAGGGTGGCGACCCGACCGGGACCGGCCGTGGCGGTCCGGGCTACAAATTTCCCGACGAGCTCGATCCCGCCACGCCATCTTATCAGGCCGGGTACCAAAAGGGGGTGGTGGCGATGGCCAATGCCGGTCCCGATACCAACGGCAGTCAATTCTTTATCATGGTGGCCGATTATCCGTTACCGAACAATTACACCATCTTCGGCCGAGTGGTGTCGGGTCAAGTGGTGGCCGACCAAATTGCCACAGTGCCCAAAGACGGCGCCGACAAACCGTTATCCCCAGTAGTGATGGAATCGGTAACCGTGGAAGCGCTTAATTAAGTTATAATTAGTTTAGTGAACAAGTTGCAAAAATTTTCCCTGACTTTCCTCCGTGTCGCGCTTGGCGGCTTCTTCCTTTATGCCGGGGTGTCCAAAATATTAAATTCCGAATGGAGCGCGGCCGGCTTTTTGGCTAATGCTTCAACTTTCCCTGAGCTTTACGCCTGGTTTGCTTTGCCGGCCAATATTGCCTGGGTTAACATTGCCAATGAGTGGGGGCTTGCGCTAATCGGCGTGTCTTTAATCATTGGCTTGTGGGTCAAGTGGTCCAGCTTGGCGGGGATAGCCATGATGCTTTTGTATTACTTCCCGTCGCTTGACTTCCCGTATGCCGGCGAGCACGCCTTCATCATCGACGATCACATTATCTACATTGCCGCTTTGCTGACGCTGCTCATCTTCAAAGCCGGTCGCTTCTGGGGCCTCGATGGGCGTTTCCATTAGTTGTGGATACTGTTCCCTGACAATTTTTAGTTTGAGGTATAATTAAATTAATCAGGTCGACAGTACTAAATCATTAGCCTTAGCCTAATATAATTGACTAATATTTATGAAAGCCGTTCACATTATCGCGTTTGCTTTGGTGGTTATCGGCGGTCTTAACTGGTTGCTGGTCGCTTTCGGCTGGAATGCGGTTGAGTTTATCTCCTTCGGGAGCGATTTTGTCGCCCAGGCGATTTATGTTTTGGTTGGTCTCTCGGCGCTCTACTTGCTCTTCACTCACAAGAAGAGTTGCCGCGAGTGTATGGGCCGATCGTCTCAAGCGCCAATGATGCAATAAGAGAAATTCTCTTACTTCCCAAAAACCCTCCGCCACAACTTGAGAGATGTTGGCGGAGGGTTTTTGGTTGCGTTTAAGTCGATTGGCGTGCTAGAATAATCCCGCCTGGTATAAGGTCGGCCTACCAGTTTCATTATTCGTGTTTCTGGCTTTTTTAGTCAGGAATTAACCTTTGTATCATATTATGGACGAGAACCAGAACACTATGCCTGAAGGCGAGGAAAAGGAGGGCGAGATGCCTATTGTTCCAGCCGAAGGTGAAGCCACACCTCCC
>Ga0208958_1002453_pt1 | contig 15954 bp, 23 predicted proteins | sample RifOxyB1_FD_184032 | JGI IMG/M metagenome (GOLD analysis project Ga0208958, IMG submission 184032) | Soil microbial communities from Rifle, Colorado - Rifle Oxygen_injection B1 (SPAdes) | ecosystem: Environmental > Terrestrial > Deep subsurface > Rock core/Sediment | place: Rifle, Colorado... | reverse complement strand
GATATTTGCGCCCTTTCAAATTTTTCACCTTTTTTCATAACAATATAAAAGTGGAACTAGTATTTAATAGTTCGCAAAATCATAAATGGATTAGTATATATAAATCCTACGCGCACAAATACCCTGTCCGGACCCTAAATAAATCCTTTAAAAGTTAAATTATTTGAAGCCCCTTTTTTTTTACATAAGAAATAAACCTCATCACCAAACTTCTTTCTCTCAACAACATCGACCAATTCTAAAAACCACTTCAATCTTTTCTCACTAATAATTTTCCCACCACCTAAACTCCTAGTCGCAAAACTAACCAAAATATAATCACAATCAACCTTCCTCAAAAGCTTCTCAGTAAACCCTCTCTCTAAAGCTTCAAATCCCTCTAACACTTTAAACAAAAACACAACATCTACTCTCATAAATTTATCAAAATCAAAAACATCACCAAAACGAATTGCACCGGTTAACTTAAATTTATTCAAATACGCATTACAAAAATCCACATCATCTTTATTTATTTCCAAACCATAATAATGTACACTGCCTAACCAAGGCATACTAAAAACATTAAACCCACATCCAATATCAAACACAGTATGAATCTTAGTTTTAGTTTTCAACCAAGAATAAATCTTATCATAATATCTAAATCTTTCACGCGTTGAGATATGCGTTTTCAAAACTCTTTCACACCCTTCTTTATCATCCCAAGATTTAATTTTATTCAAATAATCATATCTTTTTTTATTTGTAGGCAATAAAAATGCACCATAAAGATCCCTTAATTTTGCCCGCACTTCTTTTACAAACTTCTTTCTTTGTTTAGGCTCATAAATATTATATTTAATTTCATAAGGCTTCATTACTCTTCTAACAAAATTATCACTTAACCCATGATACTCTTTTTTCTCTTTAACCTCTTCAAGAACCATTTAGTGATTAATAATAATCTAGATTTATAAACCTTCCCAAAAATAAATTTCTCCTCGATAAAAAAATTAATAAGATTTTTCGTCTTCAAACTTTCTTCTCATTTCTTCTCGTTTCTTATCTTCAAGCCATCTATACACATTTCCATGTGGCGCGCCTTCTAATATCATTTCAACAGCTTGTCGTGCCATAGGCACATCTTCAACTTTCCCAATAACCCCAATAGTTTTCCCATAAACAGAAATATTAGTACTAGTCATTTGTTCAACCATCTTTCTAGCTTTACCTTCTTGCCCAATAACTCTTCCTTTCAATCTCATCATAGTTTTTTTAGAACCATTAGCAAAATCATTAACATTTATCAAATCAAACATATAACTTTCATCAAAAAGTAATTCCGCAATATCAGGATTAAACCCTCTTGCAATCGCCTTCACAACATTCATAGCCTCAAAAACAGCAACACTATCCTCACCAGAAATCTCAACATCCCCATCTTCAGAATGCACATTAATTCGGATCTTTAATTTTTCTTCAATCTTTTTTTTCTGTTCTCCGCCTTTACCGATTAATACAGCGATTCTTTCAAGTGGTATTTTTATTTCCTGTGTGTCCATACTCTTTCAAACTCCGTTTCTTCGTCTAATTTTAACCCAAATTTGTTGAAATATCTCACAAGATTTTCCATATCCCTTTTTAATAATCTTTGAACATTTGGATACCTTGCATCTAAAGCATGCGAAAAATCAATCAATACCGGTTTCTCCTTGAGATTCAGTATATTGAACTCTGATAGATCAGCATGCACTAATCCAACTTTAAAAAGCTTAATGACCTCTTTTATAAGCCTTTCGTAGAATTCTTTTGGTTTTTTTGGACTCAGATTTTGCAATAAAGGCGCATCAAAATACTCCATAATCAAAATATTCTGATGGACAGCTAAAGGTGTCGGAGCTAAAACCCCACCTTCTCTCGCTTTCAGTAAATTTCTAAACTCTTTTTTTGCCCAAGCATAAATAATTGTTAACTTAGTGCCCTTAACCCCAGCAAACCTAGGATCAGATTTCATATAATCATACATCTTTTTGAAATTAGCAGAAGTCCTATAAATTTTAGCAACTCTTTTTTCATCTTTATACTTAACAGTAAAAACATTACTTTCTTTACCAGTAGATATCGGTCCTTCAATTTCTTCAAAATATCCTTGCCCAGATAACTTAAAGAGCCCCCTAAGAGTAGCTTCATCAAAAACATTTTCATATGCAATAAATTTATTCTTAGACATAAAACCAATGATAACTTTAGAGATATATAAAACTTTAGAACTCTTCTAAATCAACTGTAACTTCTTTGATTAAACCTTTTCTTCTTAAAAACTCAACTTGTGAAGCCCTATATTTGTAAATAACATCCCCTTTATCTTCTCCGCCATACTCCCAAGGTTCAACTAAAACAACATCATTCTCTCGAACCCAAAGATTTCTTTTCATAGCACCAGGGATTCTACAAACTCTAGTTTTCCCATCAAAGCATCTGACTCTCATTCTTCCATTTCCAAGTCTAGATTCAACAACACCAATTGATTGATTACCACGCGGCAACTTTACTCTCATAATTTCTTGTTGTTGTTGCTGTATTTTTGCTTCTTCTTCACGTTTCTTATTCATCTACCCTAAATTTATTATTCTCTTTTTATAAACCTTACTTAAAGGTTAATCAGCATAATTCTTTGATTTTGTGCAGTAATTCTTCAACATTTTTAATTTTAGAAACTTCAACTCTGAGCTTAGAACTATTCTTATATCCTCTAGAAAATTGCACAAACAAAAATTTGAAATTGTTCACTTCAAAACAATCATATTTTTTACATAATTTCAAATACTCCAATAATAATTTCATTTTTTCTTCAAAACTTTCTTCAGGCAATATGATCCCAGTCTTCAAATAATGATTCACACGACGAAAAAAGAATGGATCCTTCATAGCCCGCCTCCCAACCATAACATAATCACAACCAGTTTGATCAATCATCCTTTTTACATCTTCAACCTTATCGATATCCCCATTACCAATCACAGATATAGAAACACTTTCTTTGATTTTCTTAATATAACTCCAATCGGCTTTTCCCGAATAACCTTGCTCTAAAGTTCGTGCATGCACTGCAATCGCACAACAATATTTATCAGCAATTTTAGCAAGTTCCAATGCAACAATATTTTTTTCATTAACCCCTAAACGAATTTTACAACTAATAGGAATATTCAATGTGCTTAATTTCTTCAAAATACTTTCAACCTTTTTCAAATCTTTTAACAATGCCGCACCCGAACCTAAACCAATAACCTTCGGCGCAGGACATCCAATATTCAAATCAACAACATCAGTTTTTCCAACCAAACTTTTCGCAGCTTCATATAATTTATTTTCATCATTCCCAAAAATTTGAGTAACAACTGGCCTCTCTTCCTTAACAACATCAAAAACATTCCCCTTCTGTAACGCATCAGTATGAAAAAACTCAGTATAACAAATCCCAGCACCCAATTTCTTACACAAAATTCTAAAAGCAACATTCGTCACACCAGCCATAGGCGCGAGAATTAACTTCCCTTTAATCTTCGGAAACTCTTCTTTCTTCATTTTTCCTAAAACAAACCGTAGCCCGAGAAAGCACTTTTGATTCTAAACGACTTGCAGTTTGAAACTTCTTTGTAATCAACAAAGTCCAATCTCTAAATGCTCTCTTCAATTTCTGCCCTAGACTTCTAGCATATCTTTGAGAACTAATGTATATATCAACCCCAGTTTTTAATTGTTCAACCTTAGAAATAAAAATTGTATCTGTTTTTGTTCTCTTAATATCCCCTTTAATAAATTCAAAAACTTCATCATCATAAGGTCTTAGCTGAATGATCGCCTCAAAATATTTTGGATTATTCGCAAAGGTAGACTTGGACATGTGGAACTCCTTGAATATAAATTATATCTTCTTCATTAATAAACCCTTCTCTCAAAGCGAGTCCGATAGTATTCTCTCCAACTAAACTCAAATTTCTAGCTTCACTCATAACTTTTATTGCAGATTCTTCATCAAACAATTCACCTTTATAAAAAATCTCAGAAACATTCAAGGATAATTTATCTTCTTCAAAACTTTTCCCAATTAATTCAACATCACAACAGGCTACAACAGTCTCATGAAATTTTATTGAAATCATCTTTTAAATTTTAGCTAATACAGGACTCTTTGTTCCACAAGCCATACACTTCTTAATCAACTTTCCCTCTTCTTCTAACAATTTAGTATCCGGTTTACAACATTGATCACATAATACAAAAGTTTGCACATACTTATGCAACTTATCATTAATCATAGATGAAGTCAATTTTCTTCCAAAAACTAACCTTTTATCCTGAAAAAAACCAGGAGTCGCTAATTCTCTTTGTAAAAATTTCAAAATATGATCCGCAGGCCTAGAAATTTGATCTGCAATCGCAAAAATATTAATAATAATAGTCCTATTACCTTCAACATGTCCTTTAACCTTCGGCATTTCAAACCTTTCACACTTGTTTTGTACCTTCGGCAAAGACTCTTTCGCTTTCTTTAACATTTCTTCATAATTCATAGAATTAAAGAAAAATAGACACTATTTAAACCTTTTCAAAAGCCTTATTTATACGTATTTATTCTCAAACCTATGCAAGTTTTACTTTATCAAATCCAACAATCAAAGAATCTAGGAATGATTATTAGAACCGCAGTAGGCCTAAACATTAAAAAAATCTATTTGACAGACCCTAAAGATTTACTTACAAAAAAAATAAAACAAATCACAAATACCTCTCAAGGAACTATTAGCAATATAGAATTAATAGTCTTAGAAAACCTCGAAGAATTTTTAAAACAATATTCTGGACGAAAAATAGCATCAGTTTGTAATGACGATAATTCAATAGAATTAGAAAAATTTACTCCCAAAGAATCTGATTTAATTATATTCGGAAACGAAAGAGGTTTACCAAAAGAAATTATTAAACACTGTGAAATCCAAATAACCATCCCTATGTCAAACAAACTAAATTCTTTAAACATTGCTTGCGCATTTTCAATAATTGCATACAATGTTCAAACTAAACTATAATACCCTTTCTTCGGCGAGAAAACCTCTCCCTCTTTTAAAAGTTCATACAAAGCAAACATAACTTTATCTTTAGCGATTCCGCAAGCACTAACTAAATCATCCTCACTAGCTTCCTCATTCTTTTCAATAGTATTCAAAATAATTTCTCTAGCCCTCAAAGTCGGCTCCACTTCATCCGGCACAGATTCTTCTTTCTTCAAGATAATTTTTTCTTCTCTAGAAGGGGCACCATACTCATGATTCAACTCTAAGTTTCTTAGTAAAGCCCAATCAAAACTCATATTTCTGATTATCTCAGGTCTTACATATCTTTCATTATTAAAATCGGATAATCTCCCAATAATCATTACAAAATCCCCAACCTGTTTTTCTTTCATTAATTCAACATCATCATTCCAAACTTTCAATCTAATTTGTGCAGATCCATCATCAATAGTCATACTTCCATAATTATCTTGAACAGAAGTATCAATAATATTCCCTAAAACATTCACTCTCACAACACTCTTCCCTCTAACTTCAAAAGCTTTCAACTGAGTCGTTTCATCAACCTTCGGAATACCAGAATACAAATCCTTAATCCAAAATTTATACGCAGTTTGTCTCTTAGGGAAATTATCCATAACAAGAATTTCTCAAACATAATTTATAAATAATTGTATACTTTCAGCTCTATTTTGTCTTTAAAAAGCTAAACACAGATTTTGCCGCAATAGCCCCTTGTGCAGCCGCAGTTATATACTGCTTTACCATAGTACAATTGGTTATATCACCAGCAGCATAGATTCCAGGAACATTTGTTCTCATTTCCTTATCAACAATAATAAATTGTTTATCATCCAATTTCAACCCCAAATCTTTTGTAAGATTAACCATGGGCACAGCCCCAATTTCAACAAAAATACCATCAACCTTCAACTCAGTCTTATTATCAAGTATAATTGTTTCAACAAACTTTTTCCCCTTTACTTCAAGAACATTAGTTTTATTCAATATTTCTAATTTTTTCATAGCTTTCATTTTCTTAAGCAAAACTTCCTCTGCTTTACATTTTTCATTTTTATTAATCAAATAAACTTTCGAAGCAAATGCATCCATAAACAATGCAGCCAGGATTGCAGAATCTCCACCACCGATTACTGCAACAACTTTGTTTTTATAAAAAGGCCCATCACAAGTATAACAATAATGTACACCACTACCTAAAAAATGGTCCTCACCTTTAATATTTAATTGACGATTTTGCATACCATTAGCAAAAATAACCGTTTTCGCTTCATACTGTTTTCTACAAACTAAACTAAAATTTTCACCATTTGGAATAACCGAAGTAACTTCATCATCAACAATCTCTACACCAAACTGTTTTGCATGTTTTATACTCTTATCCAAAAGTTTCAATCCAGAAATTCCAGGTTCACCAATCCAATTATCAATTTTATGAGTCCGATTTAGATTTCCACCTAACTCACTCCCAATAATTAACACTTTCAAAGAAGCCCGAGCTGCATAAAGCCCCGCATTCAATCCTGCGATACCACTACCGATTATTACAACATCATACATAAACAAAACAAATCATAGAGACTATAAAAATCTTTTCACACCTTAAAATTATCATACTTCAAATCAAACCCATATACTTCTTTGAATAAAAGCACAAATTTTTCCTTTGAAGCAATATATTTTAATCCTCTAATCAACTCTAAAAATTTAGGTTTTCCATAATATTTTATCAAAAATTCTACAGCAAACCCAGATTCTTTGTAAACATTATCATCAGAATTATCATAATAATTCAAAAAATTCTTATAAACATCCGGCTTAAGCCTTTTATCCAACTGCCCAGACAAATATATCGCAATCCCCTCAAATAACCATCTAGGTTTATCACAATAATTAGAAACCATATAAAAATAACAATGATTCAACTCATGTTTGATTAATTTTGCATAATCTTCATCATTAATTTCTTTAACAAACGCAGACTTCTCCAAGATATAAACATTCTTCCTTTCAGCCCACCCAACTAACCAATCTGGGGTTATCCTCTTTAACATCTGATTTACAGACTCCCTATTTTCTAAAATAAAAATTTGAGGTTTAGAATACGCTTCACGAATATTATAAAACTCTTCAAACTCTTTAGTAAACTTCTCAAAAGATTCCTCAATAACTTTATCCTCTTTAAACGCAACTGAAAAAACCATAATCAAATAATAAAATTAAAACTTAAATAACTTCTCTAAATTTTCTGTAACCAACCTTTCTTAGGCTCAAAGAAATCCCCATTCTTTTTCAAAGCATCAACAACTTCTTCAAGTTTCCTTTCAGTAATTCCTTTCTCAAAAACTTTAGGCTTCAAATCATCTTCAATATTAATTGGCCCACCCATTTTCTCTTCAGATAATTCATACAAAATATCACGAACATCTAATATTCTTCCACGCACGGAAGCACTAATCCCAGTGGTCATTCGATCAATATCAATCTTCCCAGTATCCGGATCAACACCAATTTCATTCATACAACCTCTCAATAAATTAATCCCTCTGATAGCATCTTCTTCATCAACGGTCGCTTTTAATTTAATTCTCGCAGAAGCCTCAGCCAATCTAACAACAGCCTCTAATTGCCTAGCAGAAATAGGAATGGATTTAATAGAAGAATCTCCCTCAGACCCAGATGAACGCAATTCTACATAAAATGTTCTAATTACATCAACAGCAGCTTCAGTTAATTTAGGTGAAATTCTTTGTCGAGTATAAGCAATATATTTTCTCAACAATTTTCCACTGATTTCCGGAGGTGAATCTTTATACGAGTGTGACTCCAAAACTTTAGAAGCAATATTTGCATCAATTTCTTTATTTGGTAAATCTCTCATTACAAAAATTAAATCAAACCTGTTAATCAAAGCAGGCGGCATATCAATCTGATTTGGAATGGGTGTAAATGGATCAAATCTTCCCATCTTTGGGTTTGCAGCAGCAAGTATAGAAGTTTGAGTTCGTAAAGTAGCCTGTATGTTAGCCTTCGCAATAGAAATTTGCTGTTGTTCCATCGCCTCGTGTAAAGCTGAAGTATCTTCTTTAGAAATTTTATCCATCTCATCTAAAACTAAAATTCCTTTATCTGCTAATACCATAGCTCCTGCTTCCAAAGCCCAACCTCTTAAAAATTCATCCTTAACAACAGACGCTGTAAGCCCAGCTCCAGACGCACTTCGTCCAGCAACATACCTAGACTTAGGCGCAGTTTTATCAACAAATGTTAACATTTGACTTTTTCCACAATTATGTGAAACAATCCCATTTGCAATAAACATATGACTTTCAGGGACTTCAAAATCATAAACATCTTTTACTCCAGCAAAATCAATTGAAACAATTTTTTCCCATTCTTGATAACCTTTCCTTTTTCTTTCTCTTTGATTAATTACTTCTTTAACTTTCAATAAAGCATTATTCTTTTTTTCAGAAACAAATCCAATATTCTCAATAAATAAATTCATATCAAAAGCTCTGCGTATACATAAGTTATCCTCAATAATTCTAGATTGTATTCCAAAATACAAAAGCAATAATTGAACATCCTTAAGCAATTCACTATATCTGGATTTTAATTGAATTGATGTTCTTCCTCTACCATTTCCAAATGCACATCCATCAGCTTCAAACAACCATCTCAAGAATGATGCAACAACAATGTTTGGACTTTGGAAAATACTTTGTGGTACTTTTTTTTCAGAAAGAAAACTTAAAGATTGAGCAATATGTTTACTATTAGCTTCAATTAAATGAACTTGTTGAGTAGAAATAATTTGCCTTGTACTTCCATCAATATTTTGAATCATACTGATTTTAGGAGTTCTTACAGAATAATATGTTTCAATATCAAAAACATCTTTCCATAATTTATTCAAAGGTTCCATCAATTCTTGTTCAGTATCAGCAACATAACACGTAACCCTATACCCATTAGGGTGCACATTCCCATCACCAATAATATACCCATATAATGCAGCCAACTCTGGAGTCACTTCTTCAGGTAACCGAACTTCTTTCAAAACTCCAGAAATTTTCTTAACAAAATTAAAATTAGTTTTTACATAATCCTTAACATTATTTTTTATTACAGAAGCAACTTTAATTTCTTCACTAAGATTCAAACAATCAGCACGTTTCCATCCTTCTTTACTTAACAAGGGATGATCCAAAGTACAAGTCAATTGCTTACCAGTTTCAGTTGTTACTTTCAAAACTAATTTTCTTTCATATTTATGGAACACCTTTGCATAATCAAAACCTTCTTCATTTACACAAGCAAGTTTCAAATTCATCTTCTCCAAATGATTTTTCCCCAAATTCTGAATTTTTTCCATCCCATTATCAAACAACGCAACTTTAGAATCCCCAACAATACACCCAGGATCCCCGACTAATAATACATGCAAATCTCCTCTAACAATAGTTTGATCTGCTTTAATTTTTCTAATCCCCCCAAACATTTGCAATAGAATAGCTTCCTTGATTTTAGTATGCCCATAAATAGATGGCGCAATGCTCGCAATTAACCTATCAAAAATCTTTTTATCTTTAGCCAATTTTTTAATTTCCAATTCATCTTCAGGACTAATATTAATCTCAGAATAATCTTCCTCAACAGGCTCAACAAAATTCCCATTAACACCTAAATCAAACCTAGTTGAAGTCCCACCAGTTTTAGTTGGCACAGGAATCTCAAACATCAACCCATTAACAATAACCCTTGTTCCTGGAGTTGTCCTTTTCTCCATCTTAGGTTCTACTAAATCTTCCCTCAAAAAAATCTGCATTCTTTTCGGTTGCGCCCCACCCTCTAAATTCTCTGGTGATTCTTCAATAACAATTCTTTGTACATCCACTAATTCTTTTGATAATAACCTAAACTTCCCTTTTCTCCCACATGAACATCTTGAAGGCTCTCTAAAGTTCGCATCTATTTGCGGCATTGTAATAGTATTCCCACATGACGGACACTCAAACTTCGCACTTACTGCTTGTGGCCGAACTTCAGAACTCTGTCTAATGATTCCTTCCATTGCAATGAACTTATTCAAATGCTTACTTCTCAAATTTTTAATATAAATTTCCTGAGACTTAGGCAACCCTTTAAACCTAACCCTGAACCCTTTTTTTACATCAAACTGCTCCAAAGCCATCTCAGCAGCCTTCAAAGTCTCTTCAGGCTCTTCTAGCAACTGATCAGCCAATTTCGGATCAAACTTAGTCAACTCAAAAAAATCTAAAACGATAAAATTATGCCCTTTTGACAAATTCTCATGCAATTGCTTCTGATAACTCTGCTCAACAAATTCCTGAAATTTTTCTATTTGATCAGCTGCATCAATGGTCATAAGTCCAGGAATAGAATTATTGAATATAAAGATTTGTGTTGTTTTTCCGAAAGATATTCGGAATTTGTTTTAAGAAAACTATTTTTTAATGATTATTTTACAACTATTATAAAAATTTACTAAAATCAATCATACACATCTTTTCTATGATCAAAACAATTAATAATAATTCTATTTTCTTCGAATCTATAAATAATACGAAAAGGAGGAATTCGAATACTTCTATGGTTCTTTAATTCATACTTCAAAGGTTTACCAACTTCAGGCAGATCAGCAATTTTCTTTAATTGTTTAAGAATTCTTAAACGTAAAGTTTTATCTTTAATTTTTTTAAAATCCTTTCTAAATTCCTCAGAAAAGATTATTTCCAATTTAAACACCCATTAAAAGATCATCCATTTCTTTATCATTAATTGAAACATCAACTTTCACAAATTTTCCTCTTTTTATTTGCTCTTCACTTCTTTCAATCATTTCTAATAACTTAATATCTTTATTCAAAGTTTCTTTTCTAATTACTTTTAATAAAATATTTCCTCCTTCATTAAAAACCAAAAATTTTACTGAAGGTTCTAAACCAGCATCCTTTCTAACTTCAACAGGAATAACTACTTGACCATTTTCTGACATTTTTGTTATAGCAACTTCCATTTCTTCTCCTAAAATAGCTTTTAATATTAAAATCCCTTTTATATATAAACTTTTCTGTTTTTCACATTATTAAATATTCCTTCTGAATTTGCACAATTCATATTTTGTTTTCCACCAGAAGTTAATATTGATAGGGTATGTACAAATTGTACTCACCCTTTTGCAAGTTCTTCATCTCTTTGTCTCATTCGATTAATATACTGCTTTATATCAACAGAATCTGTCAAAGCAAAAACAATATCTTCAACAACAAACCACCATTCATCTTTATACCAAGTTCTTCTAATTTTACTATCTTGAAATACAATCAAAGATTTCTTTTCTGCCATAAAATCAACATTCAAAATATCCTTAATAAATCTATTCCTCAAATTTCCGAAATATTTGCACTTTGCTTAAAAGATTTTCAAAAATTATTTCTTATCAATCTTTTTCACTTTTCCTTCTTTAAATGTAATTTCAACTATATCTCCAGTCTTCAAAACTTTTGTAGCAATTTGTGTTCCAACTATTGCAGGAATCTTAAATTCTCTGCTAATGATCGCTGCATGTGACGTAACTCCCCCCTCATCAGTAATGATTGCTTTAACACCATTTAAATATGGCACAAAATGTGGCGTAGTTTGTATAGCCACTAAAATCTTACCTTTATAATTTCCTTTCAATTCTTCCTTATTTTTTACCAGAACAACTTCGCCATTAATAATTTCATCAGAAGCATATGTCACTCTCCCCTCAATTAAATCATTAATAACTTTCTTCTCAAATAATTCATTAAAATGAGTACTGACATCTTCAATAGTTCTAACATCATCAATAACTTCAGATTTTTTTCTTAGACCCAAAAAGATATAATCATCCTTTTTTCTTTTACTAATTAATTTGTTAACACCCTTTTTATCACCAAGGGATTTTAATAGTTCTTCATAAGTCAAATAGCCCATAAAATCTTTAGGGTTCTTAACTCCCAAATAGAATTGTAGAAAATACCAAATAGCCTCACCTAATTTTTCTTCTCCAAAAACAACACTATTTCTCCATTTATCATGCATTTTTAAAAGACTTTTTCCCTTAGCCCCAACTTCAGTAAGCTTCATCCCTAGTGAGAATAATACAAAAAAATGTACCCCATACTCTTTATATTTTTCACAAATTTCAACAAACAAATCCTTAGCATTTCCAGAATCATTCTTTTTACAAGATTCTTTTAATTTATTACATAGAAGAATAATTTCTTTCCAGAGTAATTTATCTTTCTTTAAAAAAACTTTAATAATATTTTCATCCTTCTTAATTTGCTTTAGAGAATAAGAATGAAATTCTTTAGCTTGAGTTGAGTTAAAAATTCTTATTAAAATATTTTTTTTAGAGGGACATAATAAACATTCAATAAAATCTATACCATAACTTTTCTTCATCAACTCTCTTTGCCCTTCAACCTTCAAAGAAAACATCAATAAACTAACCTCGGCCCTAACTCCTTGAAACCATTTCTCATTCTTAATATAATCTAAGATAATCATACACATTCAAATGAAACTAAATCTTAAAAAGATTCCTATAACCTTTCTTTAAGTTGTTCATTACTAAGATAACCTTGCCCAATAGATAATCTTCTACGATTATTATTTAATACCACCAAACCACAATTATCAAAAAACTCTAAATCCTCACCACAAGAACCAACAAGACGCTCTAATAATCCTCCATTTAAAACAAAAATATAACCTCCAAGACTAAGCATCATTTCTCGAATAAAATCAAAGGAATCCCCATTACTACCATTAGCATAATCATAACCTAATTTTTCAGTTAAGGCATCAGGGCCATAAAAACCAAACTCTCGACCCATACCCTTTTGAATTAATTTAGCAGTCTGCTCATTTCTAAAGATCCTCTTACTTGCTTTTGTTGGCACAACACCTTTTGTAATATCCGTTCTTGAAGCTAAATATCTCCCTAGGACATTTGCTTGTACAGAACCATACTGACTCAAAGAAAAAGGAAAAATTGGGAAATCAGAATCCTTAACTCCATTTCTAGCAATAAACCTTTCAGTTTGATCATCATCAGAAATAAGTCCCATTAATTGTTCTTTACTAATTCCATCATGAGGATTTCCTCTTAAAAGATTCCGACTATTTGGACTTAATAGACTCCACAATTCATTAACATAAGTTCTTCCATGCCGAGTTAAATAAACAAATTCCATTCTATATTTTTTAAGCCCCTAACAGGTATATAAACTTAACTACTGTATAGAAACAACAACTGGGAGCAAAAAACATACCATAAACATTAGCTAAAAACTAGTCTCATTCAAAGAAGATTATTTTCCATTCTTACCAACCATTCCTTAAAATAATTGTAATAATAAAAAAGATTACTAATCCAATAAGCATAATCAAAACATTCTCAGAAGTAACAGTTTTATTCAATAAATAAGTTACAAACAAATATACAGCAGACCAAATAACTGCAACAGCAACTGCATCTCTTCCTTTGAATTGTTTCTTACTTTTCATTAGATTCAACCTTAACTTCTAAACCCCCAAGAGATTTTTCATTTGAATAATAAATTCCACTAGCCATAACACCATACCATAATAAACTCGTAAAAATAAAACCCAAAGGCCCTGTACTATACTCTCCCAATTCTAAAAGATTACAAAGTTCTCCAGAATCATCATTATATCTTCTCTCACTCAGAAATTGAGATATTTCATCTTTCATGTTTTTGATCCAACTTTTTTAGTTTTTCCATGAATGCTTTTACAAAAAGGATTCACTTATACCCAATCTTAGCAAGTTCTTTTATCAACAAGTCAACTGCTTCATGCAATTTACTCTCTGATCTTGTTCCAGTACAAACAATTTTTCCGTTACTGAACAACAAGAATGTAGCACGAGTTCCAGGAAGTTTATACACAAGGCCAGGAAATTGCTCAGGTTCGTATTCAGTGTTTGTTAATTGAACAGCCAAAGCGTTTAGATTCAAATCCAACCCAATAGATCCAGCAGCAACTAAGTTCTGCACTGTAAATTTTGGTTGAACAGTAATTTTAACTTTAATCTTTTCAACATTTTTAATAATCATATCAATTGATTCTTTAACAATCTGCATGGATTTTGCTCCAGTACAAACAATTTTTCCAGAACTGAAAATTAATGCTGATGTTTTAGGTTCTTTAATTCTCATAACTAAACCTGGAAACTGTTCAGGGTTATATTCAGTATTAGGTAATGCTTCTGCTAACTTTACTAATGGAATAGGTCTTTCCAAACTAGAAGTTGCAACAATATTTACAATCTTGATTTCTTTCTTTGCCACCATATTATAGCCTCCAATCGCTATTTTACAAGTCCTAACTAATAAATAATCCTTTATAAACCTATTTATAAACTACTTGTCTCTAATTAGAGACTAATAAAATATTCTTTCTATAAAGATAGATTTAAAAATAAAAACTAAAAAAGAAAATAAATGACAAAAGAATATTCAGATATAGAAGTAATTAATGATGATATAATCTTGAGATTATTATTTGAATGTGGGTATAATCCCCTTGTTCCACAAGAAGTTAGAGTTAAAAAAACAACCTATTTAAAAGAACAAAACGGAATTCTTTCGGATTTAGATAGATTATTTGAAGACGGTATAATTCAAAAAACTTGCGAAGATTCTACAAGTGCTCATTGGTTTGCATTATATGGGGAATATTTAAAATCTAAATTAAATAAAGGCGATCAATTATCAAATCATTTAACACCAATTGCATTTGCTAGATGTCTAGAAGACCTAACCACTTCAGGCCATCTAAGATTAGCCCACCCATTTAATGATGAAAGATTACATCCAATAAAAAATAAAGGCGATTATTGGCGCAGAACTTGTTCTTGTAGAGTTATTCAAAATACACTTAATCAAGATATAACGGCTTTATCAAAAGAAGCCCTTAGATATCCATTATATTTTTCTAGAATCCGGTAAAAAACTTCTTAACTTTAATTTCACCTTCAAGCTTATATTACTATAACCACATAAATATTCAATAACAATTTTACAAATTTAAAAACAATAACTATGAGCTTTATCAATAATAACATGAAGAGTTCGTTTTTGAATATCATCAGATCTTAAATTTTCTTCTAATTCTTCTAAAAATATTAAACGTGATCTTGCAAAAAATTCCATACGTTTATTTGTAAACGGAAAAAAATATCTAGTTCCACAACAAATACATCCATAATTAATCCCCTTACCGAGCTCAATCGACGATGTAATTACATGATGATCTAATGGACACAAAGCCTTAACAGCACTTGGACCAAACCTTCTATCAAATTCTCTAACCGACATTCTTTCAAAATCCTCAGCAGTTCCTTCAAAGAATAATTGTGAATATCCAGCCATAAAAATAAAAATTTTTCACCTATTTATTAACCTTTTCAATCCCAATAACAAACTTCTTCTTTTTAATATCACCAACAACAGAAGCACCTTTATCCAAAGTTTCAGCTCCAAAATTAATTTCAACAGCCCCACATCTCTCTACAATCATATTTTTCCAATGCTTAAGATCAACTTCAAACTTCAAATATAATCTAATCCGATCATCCCTATTCAATCCAGCTTCTTTCCTTAGAGCTTGAACCTTCCTCATTACTTCTCTAGCAAATCCTTCTTCTTCTAAATCTTTAGTCATAGTAAAATCTAATTTAACAGAAATTTCTTTACCTTGACTATAATCAATAGTTTTAACATTCAATTGTTTTGAAATCAATCCAACAATTTCTTCATCTAAATTAACATCACAAACAACATCCGCT
>Ga0208958_1002452_pt1 | contig 15957 bp, 16 predicted proteins | sample RifOxyB1_FD_184032 | JGI IMG/M metagenome (GOLD analysis project Ga0208958, IMG submission 184032) | Soil microbial communities from Rifle, Colorado - Rifle Oxygen_injection B1 (SPAdes) | ecosystem: Environmental > Terrestrial > Deep subsurface > Rock core/Sediment | place: Rifle, Colorado... | reverse complement strand
ATAAAGCCAGTTTTTCCTTCTTCAATTAATTCTTTTGCTTCTGCTTTGTCTGTACAAATTATAGGTTTTCCGTAATAAAATGATTCTGCAACCACATACCCCCAAACATCGTATAAAGTTGGAAAAACAAAAAAATCCGCAATAGAATAATAATTTGCTTTTTCTACTCCGTCTTTGTATCCAAGGAAAATTATATTTTTATTATCTTTTGCAAGTTCTTTTAATTTCTTTTCATCTTCTCCAACACCAGCAATTAATAAAATTGTATCAGTTCTATTTAATTTATTAAATGCTTCAATAAGATAATTAACACCTTTTCTTTCATTCAAATATCCGATATGAAAGATTATCTTTTTGTCTTTGAATTCTTTTGGCTTCTCTTTCCAAATTGGTTTTAATAAAAGAGATTCGGGATAATTTTGAATTCCTGTAAAAATCTTACTTTGAGAGATATCTTTTGAAATTAAATGTTTTGTAGTAGCATTACAATATGAAGTAAAACTATCAAATTTTTTGTAAATTTTTTCTCTATAATTTTTATAGGTTAATTTGCTAAACCAATAAAAAGATTTTTTTATAGGGTTTTTTGATTCTTTCATTTCGCGAAGACTATAAATCTCATCATCTCGTCGTCCATTAACTAAGATAAATTTCTTATTTTGTTCTTTTGCATATCTCAAAACTTTCTTTGTAGAGAAAGCACTTTCAGGATTTTCAAAAACAACATAAACATCAAAATCTTTTTCCTTAAGCTCTTTTTTTAAAGTATGATTTATTACGAAAGGTCCCAAATTTCTATGTAGAAGGATTTTGTGCTTAAATGAATAATCATTCAATTTTGTAGACCATTTTCTCTCTGCATCATTCTCTTTACAAAAATAAACAGTCAAATCATATTTTTTTGAAAGTTCTTCAAATAATGGATTTCTATAAGGAGAGATTATATTATGAAGAATCATAACCTTTAATTTCTTTTTCATTTCCTTAAAACCTCTTGGATTATTTTATCCATTTTATTCGACAATTCATCCCAAGTGAAACCATCTTTTACTTTCTTGTATCCGTTTTCACCCATTTGCTTAGCTAATTTAGGGTTGCTTAGAATTTTTGTTATTGCGTCTGTAAGTGCTTGAGAGTTCTTTGGAGGGACTAATAACCCATTTACCCCATTATCGATAACATAGGGTATTCCTCCGATGTTGGAACCAATAACGGGTTTTTTACAGGCCATTGCTTCAATTAAAACCATACCAAAACTTTCAGCATTAGAAGTCGATGGAAGAATTAAGATGCTTGATTTATTAATTTCCTCAACTAATTCCTTGCCTTTTTTTATTCCAATAAATTCAACCTCTTTAATTTGTTTTTTATCTCCCTCTCCAATAACAACTAGCTTAATTCCTTTTGATTTTCCAAGTGCATCAATAAGATAATTTAACCCCTTATGTAAATATTGCTCTCCAAAATTACCTACAAATAAAACCCTGTTTTTCTCTTCTTTTAGATCAAGAGGTTTAAACAATTTAATATCTACTGCAGGAGTAATTGTAATTGATTTATTCTTATAGTCTTTCAAAAATTCATTTCTAACAAAATCAGAACAACAAACCAATTTATCAGAATAATTTATAGTTTTTCTTAAAGTTATATTTTCGTAAAATTTAATTATTAAATTCTTAAAAAAAGCATTTTCTTTTTTCATACTTCCTGCATGATAAGTCAACAAAAAAGGAATTCTTTTTTTGTGTGCAATCCTCGAAGATACATCTGAAATAAATGGAACAGGAGAATGAGCATTAATCACATCAGGTTTTTCCTTTTCAATTATTTCTCTAATTTGTTTTTTCCATTTGAAACTTATCGGAGTGTTTGAAATTTTAAATTGATAAGGAAGTCTGTAAATCTTCATGCCTTCCAAGATTTCTTCTTTATATTCTTTGGATTCATAATTTGAAGTTATAACAACAATTTCATAATTATAATTTTTCATTAAATTTTTTGAAATATTGAATGCATAATTTTCTAACCCTCCAATTTTAGGATAAAAATAAGGTGTTACAACAAGAAGCTTTATTTTTTTCATTCTACCTATAAACCCCCTCAAACTTTTTTATTACATTACTCCAATCATACTTCTGAACATATCCTTTTGTTTTCCAATCTTTTTTATTTAATGCCTTCTCTATTGTCTTAGCCAAATCATTTTCATCCAAGTTACAGATAAAACCATTATGAGGATTGCTTATCAAATCTTTACTTGCATTATCTTTTTCGTTTACTGTTATAACTGGAATTCCGCAAGCATTCGCTTCAATAACACTAATCCCAAAACCCTCTCTTGAAGAAGGCAGAACAAAAACTTTGGATGATTTAATCAAACTTAAAACATCCTCATTTTTTTCAATAAAACCTTTAAAAACAATATTTTTCGCTTTCAATTCTTTTGTGAGTTTTTCTAAGTTCTCTTTTTCAACGCCATCCCCAATAATTATCAATTTTTTATCTTTTAATTTTGAAACAGCTTTAATCAAAATATCAACATTTTTATGAGATAACAATCTACCTGCAAAAATTATATCTGATTTTTCTTTAGAGGATTTAATCAACTCAATATTTTTTATATCAATTCCATTTGGGATAACAACAATTTTATCTGAAGGAACTTTTAACATTTCAATTAATTTCCTTTTAGTATCGTCGGAAACAGCAATTATTTTATCTGGCAATTTTGATGCTCTTTTCTCAATCCAATATCCAAATATCCCTTTCCATCCAAGATATTTTTTCCAATAATCTTTCCCCCAAACTTCATGCCATGTAACAACAAATTTTTTTCTTTTTATTATAGAAGCGAGTTTGCAAGGCCACAAATGAAAGTAAACCATGTGGTCTGCATCTAAAACATCAAAATCTTCTTTCAATAATTTAAATGATGAAAGTCCGAATTTAATTCCCTGCCAGATATATCTTCTGTTATTTTTATATAAAGGAATCTCTTTACAAATTCCATGAAGATAAAATCCATTTTTCTTAATGATGTTTTCCCCATCCCAAAATTTCATAGTGTAAAAATGAACCTCATTGTCTTTAGTTAGTTCAGAAGCTAATTCATAAGAGCGTGTTTCCTTTCCCCCTTTATTGTATGGGTAGATAGAATCTGATACAAGGGCAATTTTCATCTCTACCTTCCCGGCTTCCACCAGATATTTTTTAGAAGCATGTTTGTAATTCTTAATCCATCACCCAGCGGGGTGAGTTTCGATTCTCCTTTTCTTGGGTCATATGTTATTGGAACAGAATAAACTTTTTGTTTTAGTTTTGCCATCTTGGTTATCATTTCAGCTTCAATTGCAAAACCACTTGATTCTAGATATCCATTAAGAGTCACTATTGCTTTTCTTGTCCAGGCAAAATATCCTGTGCAGGTATCAGTCACATTTGCACCATAAAAATTTCTTGCAAGAAAGGTAAAAAACCAATTGGCTAATCTGTGAGAAAAACTCATTGCATGCCCGTTCATCCTTCCTTCCAGTCTTGAGCCAATTATCACATCGCAAAATCCAGCGTCTAATGGTTCAATCATTCTTAGTATTTCATAAGACTTGTATGTATCATCTCCGTCAAGCATAACCACATAATCAGTATCTTTTCCGATGTTTCTAAAACCCGCTCTGATTGCGTTCCCTTTTCCTGGATTAGATTCAACAATTACTTTAGCACCCAACTTCTTCGCAATACACGAGGTCTTATCACTGCAATTATTGTCTATCACAACAACCTCAACATCATATCCTCTTTGTTTTAATTCTTTCTTTGGAATGCCCTTAATCACTTTTCCTATTCCTTTTTCCTCGTTATAGCATGGTATAACTACAGTTATTTTTTTCATTTTGATTTTATCAGAATTACAGTTTCTGAAGTACTGATCACCTCCGAAACTCTTGAAAATATAGCACAGAGAACATTTATAAATCTTGTTGTTTGTGTAATGATAGAGTAACAACTAAAATGAAATATATTATAATCGCAGGAGCAGTAATCTTAGCTATTTTCTTATTAGTTTTAACTCAGATTCCACTTGGAATTGAGCCTCTGACAGAAATGTATTTTGAAAATCACACAAGTTTACCTAAATATTTATTTCTGAATAATCCAGATAATTTTTCTTTCACAGTTCATAATTGGGAATATCAAAAAATGAGATATTTATACACAGTTGCTTTTTACGATGAAAATGACAATTTTCTTTATAACATTGATTCAGGAGAAATAATTCTTGAAAATAATGAATCAAAAACAATTCCTGAACAATTAACAATGTACAATCATTTCCAAAGAACAAAAGTTTTAGTAAATATTGAAAAAGATTTATCTTTAGAAACCCCCGACTTTAAGAACAAACTTTGGTGGCATGATCCAAATTATCCAATGCAAATAGATATTCATTTTTGGATTGAAGAAAAAATCTAAGGGAGAATTTACGAAAAGCAAAGTCATTATGTTTCGTCACCTGCCCCGCAAATATGTATTATATCAACTGACTGTTGAGAATTTACCGACGAAGTTTAGAAAGTCCCTGTTTCAAATATCTCAAATCTACTGACTCTCCATATTTTTTATAATCTTTTATCTTATTTCTATCAGTAACCACAAATAACCATTTATCAAAATTCTTATTCAACAAATCCAATTTTTCCTTGAAGAATTTCTTTTGATTTAGCATAGAACCGGTTTCAACTTCAATCGCAAATTTCTTTTTTCCAACATTAAAAACTATATCTGGTTTCTTTGTTACATATTTTTCAACTTGATAACCCTTCTTTTCAAGATACTCTGCAATATCATAAACAACAAATAAATGAGTCGAGGATTCATTATGTCTCGGAAGAAGATAAAATTCTTCAATTTTGTTTGTTACAATACTTTTTCTTTTTTCAACTTTATATCCCTTAGATAAAAGATATTTTATTTCATCCTTATTCAATTCACTTTTTCTAAAAAATCTTTTAAATTCATCAACATTAATTTTTACATTCTTTCCTTTGACTTGTTTTTTTGTTTCATTAATAATATTTATTTCATCCGCATTTGTTGTAATTAGTTTATGTTCTTCAGCAGATGCAATAACTTTTATTTCAGAATGGTCGTCCTCCATTATTAAAAGCCCCTCGCCAATTCCCGCGGTCAGCAAATGATTTCTTTCAGAATTGCTTAAATGAAAAGTTTTGCAGATATTATCAATTACAGCAGGTTTTTGTCGCATTAATAAAGTATAAGAAGAATTTGCAAGAACAGATTTTCCCGCCTTTGAATCCAAAAGACCTTCAACCTCTTGATTAATTAACAGCAACCCCAAATTAAATTTTCTGCAGGTTTTTGCAATTTCAAAAATATACCCTGCCTCTTCTGCCCTAGATAACAAAGACCATGACTCATCAATCAATAAAATCTTTCTGTCTAAATTCGATTTCATTTTCATGTAAATATAATCAAGAACCAAAAACATCGTCGCTGGCTTAACCTGCGAAGGCATCTTTCCGATATCAAAACAAACAAGATTATTATTAAAATTAAGATTTGTCTTTTTATTAAAAAAACTAAAAACCCCGTTGACATACATTTCTAATCTGTTGGACAAACTATTTATCGTCGTCATTTCAAGTTTAGAACATTTTTTCTCCATCGATTTCAAAACACCCAGTAAATCTTCTAAAATTGGCGGTTTATTATTCCATGTGTCGGGATTTCTTGTGATTCCTTTTAATTCATAAGTTTTTGTCAACGCTTTATCGATAAATGCATTTTGAATATCAGATAAATCGCCGAGCATAATTTTCATTAAATCCATTAAAGATAATCTTTTCTCAATATAATCATGCCCCATTAAATCAAGCGGGTTGATGATTGTATCGGAATCTTTTGACAAATCGATTGTCTGCCCCTTAAAATGCGAAACAATGCCCCTGTATTCTCCCTGCGGATCAATAATCATAACTTTTGTCCCATTAAGTAAATACCTTGTAATTAACAATTTGCAAAAATAAGATTTCCCCCCGCCAGATTGAGCCAACACAACACCATTAGGATTTGATAAACTAAAAATATCTTTTATGATAGGAATATTATTTTTATTTAATCCAAGCCAAACTCCCTGATTATCAACTTCGAGAAATTGGCTTGTGAATGGAAAAAATGCTGACAATGCTTCGGTTGTGATATTTCTGGTATAATTTAATTCATCAACACCCAAAGGAGCAATTGATTTTAATCCTTGAAGCATTCTGAAATTGGGAATTTTAGGTAAAATCATCAAGGAGTTTAATTCAGACTCAACTTTTTTTGTTAGAAAATTTAGTTCCTTTAAAGAATTCGCCTTGCAGTTTACATACAAACTAACATTAAACAATCTTTCTTTTCCTTTTTGCAAATCACTTAAAGTTCCTTTTGTATCTGAATATTGTATCTCCAGCGACGGGTTAGTTATTCCCTTTGCCTGCATTGAATAAAGGTCTGCTCTTTGTTTTTGCAATTCCCTATTAAGTCCGATAAGCATTCCTTCAATTGGATATGGCTTTAAGTGAATTGATAAATCAAAATCTCCAAGAGAACTTATAATCCTATCCAAAAATCCTGATTCCACATAACGAGGATAACCATGAGCATAAACAATTCTTTGATACTGATCTTTTATTTCTAAATAATCTGGATGATTGTGAATAAATTCAGGAAAAATAGATTCTTTTGATCCATTAAAAAAATTCAAAAAAAGTTTTTTTATTTCATTTGATCTTAGTTGCTTTGATTTAAGATGCAAACCCCCAAGTCTTTCGAGGCAGATTCCGATCTGAATGTTAATATCTGTTTCTTCAGGAATAACAAGATAAAAAACCCGATTCATTATCTTGCTCGTCTTTATTGTGTTTTGCAGATGAGATTTATATTCCTCAAATAAATTTTCAAATTGATTATTGCTCACCCTTGATTTTAATGAATTAAGATAATCATCTAATTCAATACTTTCAGTATTCATTAAAATCTGCGTCGGGAAATCAAGAGAATTAAGAAATTTCTGAAAAGATTTAATGACTGCTTCTTTTTCTTTTGCGGGTTTTATACTAAAATTAATCGTGCTGACTTTTAGAATTGCTATTTTTTTGTCTTTAGAATTAACAATGAAATTATTTTTTATCTCTTTCACCCCAAAAAATTTTATTAGTTTTTCATCTTTTGATTTTAATTCTCTGAATTTAAAATAAATATAATAATCCTTTATTCTGCCTTCGAGATTAAAAAAAATAAATCCCAATCCAATTATTGAAGGAATTGTAGAGATAATTACTTTCAGGGTTAAATTATCAACTCTTTTGAAAATTATCAAAACTATACTTCCAAATACGAAGGAGTAGATTAATTGCCTAAAAGTCAATCCAAACATTATTTTTTCCTTATACGCTAATTGCTGAGGGATTTGGTAAGTCATTTTAAACAAAATACTTGGCTACTGCTCCGATTGTTCCTGCAGTGGATTCAGCCGTTTTAAAAGCAGATTTAATTGCCGAGAAAAACATTAAATAAAACATTGTTATGTCTATAAGGAGAAAAGCAGAAATCATTACAAGAATTTTAAAGTTTTGAAAAATAGATATTGTTAATAGTTGTGAGGAAACTAAAAGTATTAATGCGTCGATAAAAACAAGAAAAACACAAATTCCCAGAAAATTTAAAATTAATTTTCCATAGGAACTTAATGGGGGAATGAAATACAGAAATATTCCTATTGGGACAAAAACAACCCCCAATGCGACGATAATATATCTTAATGTTAAAATAATAACTGTCAATAATAGAATGATTACATAAAATCCAGTGAAGATCAATTCAAGACCAATATTTGAAAGATTATCCAAAGTTAAAAGGAAAAAAGAATCTTTAATTAACCCGATAGTTCCTTCTGCTAAAAGACTTCCCATATCAACGAAAATCTGATAAAGAAAAAAAGATGCCTGAACTAAAACAATCATTACTAAAATATTTCTAAGCCAATCTTTTGCTTTTGAGCGTTTTACAGCGTCGTAACCAGAAATCATAAAATTAAATCCCGAGTAAAGAATTAACAGACCATAAAATAAAGAGATAACATAAATAATAATTGCCCAAAGAGAAGAGAATAAATTTAGATTCACGGGCTCGGTTAAAAGATTCTTAACTAAAAAAAGTAAAGGTTGCAGTGGAGCATTTAATAAATTAAGAATAAAATCATAAAATAATTGAGGGATGCAACTTGCAAAGTTTGTTATTCCGCATTCCATTTAACACTCCTGCAACATTTTTTCAGAATGCAATATAAAAAATAATTAACAAAAAAGAGTAAGATTAAATTTGAAATTAACAAAAATTTTTTATCAATATTTTTCTTTGGGTCATAATCCAAATTATCAAAAGTTGCCGTAGGTAAATTGCCTGAAAAAAGCCCTGAATATGTTTGAACATCAACCATAGAATATGAATCTTTTAGATGCTCGATAAGAAAAGTTTTATCGTCGTTAGTCAAATCAAGGTTTATTATTTCAGCGCAATCCGCTTTATAATTTTCTGAAATATTTTCGCAGAGATCAGAACTCAAAGAAAAAACAAAGGGGATTAGCATTAAAAATAACATTGCAAAAATCCCCGCAAAAATAAGTTTTTTCATCTCATCCTACAATGAAATTCACCAACAGCGGAGCTACCCAAATGACTATCAGCCCGATTACAACATAAGTAATCATATTCTTTGCCTGCTCTCTTTTTGCAGGATTATCGCCGGAAATCATGTAAGAAACTCCTGCAAATAATAAGATGATTACTGCTATAACTGTGGCTGAATACTTAACCAAATTGTAGATTTTCATGACTGGCTCCAAAATCTGGTCAAATGTCGCTTTGTCCTCGCTGGAAATGGGCTGATTAAAATCTGCAGCAAAAATAAATTGCATAACAAAGATTCCTGCAAATAAAGAAAGCCCAAAGATAGCCAAAGATTTATTTTTCATCTTGTCCTCCGAAATTTAATTTTTGAGAAATAATTTTTTATTTTCTCAATATGATTTTTGTATTCTTTTTTGTATTTGTATTCAAGAAATTCCCTGCAGGAATCACAAACAAATTTTTCAGTTTTCTTTTTGCAAAACAGGCATTTATTTTTGGGCATTGATTCTTCCCCTTGCTATTTCGCAATATTTTTTATTAATATCAAAACCAAGATATTTTCTGCCCAATTGTTTGCAGACAATGGCTGTTGTTCCGCTTCCAATAAAGGGGTCAAGCACAATTCCCGACGAGAATCCCGCATTGCATCTGCAAGATGGAACATAGTTTCCATCATCATAAATATTTTGTTTATTATTTCCTGAATAAATTGGATTTCCATTATTCCTGTGTTTTATTCCTCCAATCGGAGAAACATTAATCTCTCCGATTTTTTTGCAGAATTTTATTTTTGGCTTTCCGCATTTATTGCAGACAAATTCAGGACAGCCGGATTTTATTGGAGTTTCAATTAATTCAGAAGGATAAACTGCAAAGTGCGCTCCTTTAAAAGATTTTGTTGAGATTTTCCAAACGCATCTTTTGTTTCTGCCGTCGGGATGGCACATTTTTTTAATATTCATTCCCGAAAAACTGCTTCCATATTCTCTGTGCCCGTTCCAATTCTGTTTTATTCTCGACAGACTTTCTGCCTTGTGCTGTTCTCTTTGCTGTTCAAAATAATATTTTTTATTCTTAACAAAGAAAAACAAGTATTCAAAATCAACTGTAAATCTGTCTCTGACACTTGAAGGCATGCAATTTGGTTTGTGCCAGATAATTACATTTCTTATAAGCCATCCTCTTCTTTGCATTTCCATAGCAAACCTAAAAGGAATCAACGTGAGGTTTTTATCTTCGAGAAGTCCTCGCCCCCTTATTTCATTCGCTCTGTTTATTCCGCTTAATTTTACTTTTTCTTTAGAACTAATTTGGTCATTAAGAAAAGCACCTCCTGATTTTGTGTAATAAGTGTCGCCGATATTGACCCAGCAGGTTCCGGTATTTTTCAAAACTCTTTTTACTTCATTAAATATATCGCATAAGCGATTTATGTAATTCTCAAAATTTGCTTCAAGCCCCAACTGGTTTTTTACCCCATAATCTCTTAATGCCCAATAAGGAGGAGAAGTCACAACGCAATCAATTAATTCATCCGGAAGCTGTTTTAACAAACCGAGACTATCCCCGCAATAAATCTCATTTAATTTTATTTTTTGCATAATCAGATTTAATTGCTACATTATAAATTAACTCGGAGAAAAAAATTGTACAAAATTTTGTACAAAAAATTTCCCCGATTAGTTATAAACAAAATAATTTCATTTAATTTATGGAAGAAAAAATTTCAGAAGATATTGGCGAGGAGATTATATCGAAGCTGAAAGAACTTATTGAAATTCTGAAAATAAAATTTAGGGAAGAAAATGAAAAAGAATGCACACCTACACATTGTGCTTGAAACAGATTTTCTTAACTCTCTTAAGGAAGATGCTAAGAAAAAATGCATTCCTCTTTCAGAACTTTGCAGATTAAAACTGAGAATGTCCTTTCAGATGGACAGAATTGAATTTAAAATCGACAAATTAATTCAGAATGGAAAAAAATAAAATTATTAACGGAGACTGCTTAAAAATTTTAAAAGAATTTCCAAAGAATTGCATTGATTTAATTATCACAGACCCGCCTTACGGCGACAATGTGGCTTATGGGTGGAGTAATAAAATAATAAAAAATAATAACAACCCTTTGATTAATTGCTCTGCATTGGTTGAATGTTATCGAGTATTAAAGAAAAATAGTTCTCTTTATCTTTTTACAAACTGGAAACATTATCCTTTTTTGACAGAATTTATTTTAAGATATACTAAATTTAAGATAAGACATTTGGTTGTCTGGAAAAAACATAATTTTGGATTGGGCTGGGCATTTCGACATCAATATGAATTAATTTTAGTTTTAGAAAAAGGAAAACCAAGATATAAGTTAAAAGATTTTTCAGATGTTCAGACCTGCAGTCATATAAATCACAATGCACAAACTCATCCTCATGAAAAGCCTGTTGATTTGATTAAAAAAATGGTTGAGCATAGTTCAAAAGGGGGGGATTTAATTCTCGACCCTTTTTGCGGTAGCGGGTCTGTTTGTGTTGCATGCAATGAAACTGGAAGAAATTTTATTGGAATTGAGATTGAGGAGAAGTGGTGTGGGGTGGCGAGGGAGAGAGTGAATTAAAAATAAGTAATTATTTTAGAATGGAGTATGATCAAATAAATAACGATTCCTATTGTTAAAAGAAGCCACAAGACTAAAACAATCTTATTTTTAATTCTTTTAAAAAATCCTTTTCCAGATATATTAAGGATGTATTCCCCTAGAATCAACCAAATACCTAAAAGGAGTACATCTATAAAAATCTTGCTTACTAAATTATCGTATGTTTTTTCTATTTCAACGCTTTTAATAGATCCTCCAACATCATCATGAAAAACTATTCCTTCGGAAATAGAAACATTATAATCTTTTGCGTACAAACTCGGAGTACAAAACACCAATAGAAATAGAATAATTAAAAATATCTTTGATGTCATTTTATTAACCTGTTTAATTTATCAAACCCATCCAATAATTCTTTTACTTCCTTTTTGGCTTCTTCAATAATAACTTTGCTCTGTCTGTGATTAACTTCTTTTTCCTTTTCTTTTTTATATCTGTTAATTGAAAGGTCCCAATCTTTTTCTTTAATCTCTTCAATTGGAACAAAGAAATGTTTTTCAAATCTGCTTCTATTGTCTTCCTTATTTCTTTTTTCAAAACTTTCTAAAATATTGGGAATATCATTTCTATCTGGTTGTTCTGTTCTCTTATCGTCTAAACTATAACCATCTGCTTCCATATTGTAAAACCAAACTTTTTCTGTTGGCTCTCCTTTTGTAAAGTAAAGAACTGCTGTGGAAACTCCTGCGTAAGGTTTGAATATTCCTGAAGGCATAGAGATAACCGCATCAAGACGGCATTTTTCTAATAAAAGTTTTTTAATTGATTTATGTGCATTAGAGTTGCCGAATAAAACCCCCTCTGGGACTATTACAGCACATCTCCCGCCAACTGAAAGAGAATTATACATAAGTTCTAAGAAAAGTAATTCTGTTTTACTTGTACTTATTGTAAGTTCATCTGATTTCTCACTTTCATTTATAGACCCTTTAAATGGCGGATTTGCTAAGATTAAATCATAAACACCATTCTCGTTATACCTCTTTGATAAAGTATCCTCCCCAACAATCTTGGGATTAGTTATTCCGTGCATCATTAAGTTCATGACTGCAATTCTAACCATAGTCCTATCAATATCATATCCATATAGAGATTCTTCATCAAGAATTTTCTTTTTTTGAGGAGTTAGAGTGCTTACCCCATTTTTTTGATTTGTTCTTAGAAGATATTCATAGGCATTAACTAAGAAACCTGCTGTTCCACACGCAGGGTCTAAAATTCTATCCCCGAATTCGGGTTTTGCTAAATCAACCATCATTCTAATTATATGTCTTGGCGTTCTAAACTGCCCGTTTTTTCCTGCTGATTGTAATTCTGACAATAAATATTCGTATATGTCTCCTTGAGTGTCCTGATTTTGTTCTTTGATATGTAAATCATTAATTATGTTAACGGCTTCAATCAAAAGAGACGCTGTTGGAAGAGAAAAACTTGCATCCTTCATATATTTTGCATAAGAAGAATTTGCTTCTCCTAAATCTCTCATAAAAGGAAAAACAACATCTCGGACATGAGCTAAAATTTTATCAGAAGAGTATTCACTCCAAACAGACCATTTACAATTTTCATGCCCCATAAAAACAGATTTATATTTAACTCCCTTAAGAACTGCGTTTTGTTCATCTAAAATATCCTTATCTTCCATTTTCTTCATAAAAATTAAATAGGATATTTGTTCAATTGCTTGAAGCGGATTACTAATTCCACCACTCCAGAATTTATCCCACAACTTTCTTATTTTTGATTTAAGTTCTGTGTGTAACATGTTTACTCTCCGTCTCCCTCCTTTTTATCTTCAGTAGAAGATTTTTTAAAAGCGTTTATAGTTGTCTTGCATTCATCAACTATTTGTTGATAGGTTTTAATTTGAATTCCATGTAAGTACTCATTAAAAACCTCAATGAAAGGCTCTTCTTTTTGCCTACCAATTATTAACAATCCATTTTGAATCTGATATGGCTTTTTACTTGATTCTAAATAATGAATTAATTGAGATAATGCTTTTCCAATTTCACTCCTAACTGCTTCTTTATTCCGATATTTGGTTATCAATTGTTTATCTGGGAGTTTTAATTCAATAAGAATATTTTTTATTTTACCCAGTTGATTTTTAGATATCCATAAATCTACATTTCCAACATCAGTGCTATATTCTTGGACTTTCTGAAATTGATCACTACTATATTTAAAATCAATTATCCATAATCTCTTGAATAATTCTGCTCTAAGTTGTGGTTCGCTCAGAGAAGAATCTTTTATCATCCCCTCAAATTCACTTAACTCTCTTTCATAATCATTCAATCTTGAGATTATATTCTTCTCTTTCATAAATTCTAATCTATTGATAGTTGCAGATATTCTTTCAGGGGTTTCTTTAGAGAAAACCTTAATCATTTCTTCTGTAGACATCGTCTTTTTCTTGATTTCGCTTGGTTTACTATCTATCCAATTATTAATTATATCTTCTTCTTCAGGAGTTAATTTTCTAAACAAAAATAATTTTATTCTTTTGAAACGATCTCCAAAAGTTTGAATAAATTTTTTATATCTTCCAATATTAATTATAAGAACTTTTTTCCCACTAATTTCATGAATTTCTAAATTTCTGTCTACACGATAAGATAAAACTAAAAAATCAATTTCATCAGATATTAACTCAAATAAAGCTTTATGAGCTCCAATTATACTCGGTCCAGTTTTTTCTGGTTCAAAATCACATAGCACAGAACCAAAAGTTTGAATGGAAACCCAATAAGGTTCAACAGAAAATCCTAACTGTAAAGCAATCTGTTTTTTAATGGGTTTTAAATAATTTGCACATCTTTCTTTCATATGTTTTACAATCGTGGCTTTAGACGAATACATTGATTCAAGATCAGATTTGTGAATAGAATTAAAATAATATCTCATCTTACAATTCCCCCCTAAACCCTTTACTCACAAGAGAATTAAATAATTCTTCGGAGTTTTGTTTAGTTTTGTTTATTTTTTCTTTCATTTTTTCAACTTGTTCAACTATCCTTGCAAATTTTTGCTGGAGAGGAATAGGGGGAAGAGGAATTTTTAATGAACGAATATCCCTATCTGAAACTGCAGGATAATTTGCCCCTCTACATTTCATAATTAAAGAATTTACAAATGAATCAGTTTTAGAAATAAAGAATAAATATTCTGGAATAAATGTTTTGTTATCTGCTCTAATAATACAAAAACCTGTAGAGCAAATTTGATTATCTAAATCTCTTGGAACTAAAGTTACAGCATTTAAATTTGGTCTAACTGTTGAAATTAATAAATCATTATATTTTACAAGTTGTTTTGCTCGGCTTGGTGCTTCTTTACCTAAAATATTTTTAGTTTCAATTATCTTTTTTGAATTATTGTCTACCGATGCAATATCAATATAATAAAAATATTTATCAGGGAAATCTTTTTCAGGATTTTTATTCTCAGTTTTTAATATTCCTTTTTCTATTTTAACTTCTTCAAATCCCTTATTAAAAAACATCTCATAAAAAACTCCCTTCAAATATTCATTAAATAATATTTCTACATTCTTACTTTTTCTATTTATTTTTTCTGACTCTTCTAAAATTTTAACGATTCTTTCTTGTTCTTTTAAGTGGGGGGAGCCGTTGGAGAATGGGAGGGGGATTTTCATTTTTATTATAAGAGAATTATTAATTCCTCTTTGAGTTGAACCTGTGGATAATTTATCTTTTTCAGAATTAAACATTTTTGTAGCAAGATATATTCTAATATAATCAGGGAAAATCTCTTTGTTTAAAATTTGGATTCCTGCGAATCCTGTAGAAAGAATGTATTGCTCTACTTCTTTTTTATTATCTTTTGTAAAAGCATAAACTTTCAAAGTGGATTGCATTTTAGCAAACCAGACAGAATTTAATACTGGTTGCATATTGGCTCTTGAAGGTCTATTTTCATAAGTTATTTTACTTTCCACTTTTTCTATTCTTGTTCTTTTAATTGATTCTGTAGAAAGATAATCTTTTTCTCCGTCAAAAGGATTTATTCCGCTGGACACTATTTTAAAATAATCTTCATTACCGATTTCTACTTCTTTCCATTCAATTTGATTAGTTTGTGTTTGTTGTTTCATTTTTCCTCTCTTAACCCTTTCATAAGATTCCAACATTTAAATCCAGGGATATTCTCAAAATGGGTGTCAAAAGTGATTATTGTATTTATTCGATTATTTTTCATTATACGAATGTGGATTATATCGCCTAATCCCGGACGCTCTTTCCCAGTTTTATATTTTATTAAATCTTTTGACAGATCACTAAAGAAATCATGAAAAGTATAATGATCTCTTGGGTGCATATCTAAAATATTTAATTTAATTGTTCTAATTTTATTTTTGTCTAAAATATCTTTAATATATCTCGTAATACTGAGTTCTTTAATTTGGTCTTTTGTTAATCTATTATTTAATTCTGTAAGGGCCCATTTAGAAGAACATAATTCTACATCTTTAAAAGAAGATATCTCTTTAAAAAATTTATTCAGGGTTTCATGACGAATATCTTTTTTATTGAACTCTTGAGCCATTTTGTTACATTCTGTGTTGTAACCCCATTTAAGGAAACAGTT
>Ga0208958_1002450_pt1 | contig 15966 bp, 16 predicted proteins | sample RifOxyB1_FD_184032 | JGI IMG/M metagenome (GOLD analysis project Ga0208958, IMG submission 184032) | Soil microbial communities from Rifle, Colorado - Rifle Oxygen_injection B1 (SPAdes) | ecosystem: Environmental > Terrestrial > Deep subsurface > Rock core/Sediment | place: Rifle, Colorado... | reverse complement strand
CTTCCACGGCCAGGCTCACCCGATCTTGATTGCACGAACCGCCGCCGACAATCTGCCCTGTGAAAATCGTTTCGTACTCGATTACGTTTTCTTCGTCGAGCAACCCGACCTTGACCCGTACCTCTTGGTTTTCAAACTCCAGCGCCCCCACGTCAGACCGCAGCGCGGCGTCAGCGTCGCCGATGTTCAGACCGAAGCCTTGCATTTCAACTTCCGCCGCGTAGCCCCGGCCGATGCGTTCGGCGCCCACGATGCGCGCCTGGTACGTGGCGGCCGGCCCGTTGACCGCCGGCCCGCAGGATAAGTACAAAGTCCCTTGCGTCTTCCGGTCCACCTCAATCAGCGTCACGGGCGCGTCACCGGGCAACACGTCGGCGAACGTCCGGTCATGGCCGAACAGCAGAAAATCGTCAACGTAGAGCTTCGTCGTCGCGTCAACGCCGTTCGGCGTACCGTCACCCACGCCCGCGAGCACACCCGCGCCCCCACCGGCCGTGATTAAAGAAAGCGATTTGTGTTGCAACTGTTTATCAACTACATACCGTCCCTCTAACGTCCATAGGTAATAGTCGATAACAACACAACCGCCATTGTTGAACACCTGCAACGCCATGTAAGAATTTAGTCCATCGTCGTCCATGTAAACGGTGTGGTCGACATCGTGCGGCGTCAACAGATCCCCGCCGCCATGAGCAATCTCGCTCCAAATGCCTTTTCTGATTTCAACCCATGCCTGTTGGTCACTGTCCACAGCTCGCAATATTAAAGCATAACATTCCCCGTTTTCCTGCAACCGCGCAAACAAACCAACTACCGGCCATTTTTTTGGATATTCAAGGCGCTGAAACTTCGCCTCAACGCGCACCTGCCGAATCGAGGCGTACCCGCTCTCGCTGTAGGCCAGCAGATACCGCAACGCGCTGGCGTCGTTTGCGTCAACCTCGTAACGCTCGTTGACCAGATCCCATTGCGACGTTTCCACGCCGGCCCCGGCGGTCCCCGCCCAGGTGCCGCCATTGCCCACGCCGAACGCAATGGATCTTGTTTTGCGCAGAGTCATGTGGTCAACCGCCCGCTGGAAATCTCCTCGAAGTCCAGCTCCACCATGTTCTGATTCACGAAGTCGCGCACGGGATTAAACCGCTCGGAAAACCGACCAAAGTAACTATTAGTTCCCTCGTACCATGCGGAAAGCGTTGACGGGTCCAACACGGCCAACAGCGGTTTTCCGGCGCCCCGCCGGTTGACCCACAAGCCGTAAAACGTGCCGAGATTCGTGTCGCTGAGAATCGAGTCCGCCCAACGAAACCGCATGACGCGCGTGCGCGCGTAGGCGTATCGCACGTCACCGCCGAACGAGAACTGGTTTTTGATCGTCGGCCAAACCCATCCTTCCGGCGTGCTGAAAACCGGGTTTAGCGGCGACTCCACGGCCGCGCCCAACACAAGCTCGCCCAGCGTCAATTGAAACGGCGCGCCGTCGCCGGCCCCGCCAATGACCGTTGTACCAACTATGCCGGCCCCCGGAAAACCGCCGCCGTCCACGTCCACGATGAAGCCCGCCGTCGTCTGAATCAAGATCCGCCAGAACCGATAGGCCGTGGAGTTGCTCACAAAAACGTGCATGTTTTTGTCGCGCCAGGTGAACGCCGTGTTTATCGATGGCGCGGCCCACGAATCCGTGGCGTTGGCCTGGAGCTTGATATTAAATCCCGTGGACGGTACGTTGTGATTGACCAGCGCCGCCGCGTTGAACGCCTGCGGAGAACTGCCGAAATCGTATTTGATCGCGTGCGCCGCTTGCGCCGTCACGGCCTTGAACACCGCTTGCGGGTCGTTGTCGTACAACCGCGTTTTGGGAAATCCGTCTGCGGCGTCCGGTACGCAAGTCAATACGAACGACAGATCGTCCGCCGGCTCGTTTTTTATGAATGTCAATCTTGTCGGCGTCGCCATGTTAGCGCCTCAGCCGGCGCGCCGCCCGCCCGTCAGGTAGCGTCAACCGCTGGCGCAAGGCCGCGTCCACCTCACGCATGATCGCGTCGCGGAAGCTCCGCGCGTCCAGCGCCGAAACATTCCACACCGTCACGCCGGCACCACGCTCGCCGCCCGGATAATCCGCGCCGTGGTACGCCGCGGGCACCACCGTTTCCCCCCGATGCACCATCGCCAGGCCGGTTGCCGGGACGTAAGAAGACCCTGATGCGTAGCCGGGCGTGCGCCCGCCCTCGGTGGTGCGGGCTTCGCGCGTGGGTGCGGCCTCACCGCCGCGAGAGGCCACGCCGGCAATCAGACTCAGCCCGGCGGCGGCTGCCGTGATTGCCGCCGCCGCCGCGAATAGACCGGCGGCTGATGCTTGACCGCCAGGTAGCCACATCATAACCAACGCCTCAGACCACGCTCGCAACGCGGCCATCTGCAACGCTTGGCGTGCAAAGTTCAAGACAGCTAACGCGGATTTCTTTGCTACGTCTTCCGTGCCCGCGCCGATGTCGAAAAACACATCATTGATTACCGCGCCCGCGCCCTGAATGTAGGGCATCATCTCCGCGACGTTTTTCTCCGCTTCGGCGCGGCGCTTGGCGTCAATCCGGGCAAGACCATCGTTCAGTTTTTTCGTCGCGTCGGTTATTTTCTTGTGCTGTGCCGCCGTCTTTGCTAGTTCATCGTTGCGCCACTTTTGAATTAACGCGGCAATCTCATCTAGCCGTTGTTGTTCATCTTCAAATATCTTTGTTTTTCTCTCTGTTAAACGCTTATCGTAATCAAGTAAAAACGCATCATAATTTAAATCGGCATCCTTTTTATCTTCAATAAACTGGCGATGTTTTTTTATGCTTTCCTGCCGCAAGCGATCCTCTTCCTCTATTCGCTTCAGCGCTGCGGCTGCTGTCAATGTATCGTACTCGCGTTGCATTTCCAGAGTATCCAATACGTCTTTATCAGTAGCAGCTTTTTGCTTTTGCTCCTCAACATAGCCTGCTAATTTATCAATGCTGGCTTGATATGCCACTTCATCAAGTAAGCCTTGTTCTCTTAATATTTGTAGACCCTTCTTGTTTAATTCGTTATTGCCCTCAATAGCTTTTAGTTGTTCGCTCTTTTGCGCGCCAAGTCGGCTAATCAATTTCTCGTAATTATTGTCGGTTTGTTTTAACGTATCATTAAGGTCGGTAAGCATATCGTTCAGCAATCGCATAGTGGTACGTGCTGATTCACTTTTTACGACAGTGTCCCCGACAACTTCCTTGAAATCACCCCAAGTATTGTCAAGTTGCTTTATTGTTCCAGTGTATGTATTTACTTCCGCTTGCGCCGCGCCGCCGAATTTCTTGTTCAACTCGCCGACGATGTAGTCCGCGCCCTCGGCCGCGATCTTCGTCTTGTCCAGGTGGATGCCCAGGCGTTCGAGCATCACCGTGTTGCCGTTCAACGCGCGAGACAACAACACCGCGCGTTGCTCCAACGTGCCGCCCATGACGGCGGCGAGGTCCGCCGCGCTAACTGTGAGCTTGGCCGCTTCGGCGGTCGTGGCTCCTAACCGAATAAACATCGTTTGCGCGGCCAACGCCGCATCGTCTTCCACCGTCGTCAGCTGTTGCAGCGCCGCGGCCTGCTTGTTTAGCGCCTCGAAATTCGCGGTCGTCGCCTGGCCCGTCTGCTGCAACGCCGCCCACAGCCGCCGCTCTTGTTTCTCCTGATTAGCAGAAGCCGCGATAGCCTCTTTCGCAAACTGCAAACCCTCACGTAACGACAGGTAGGCCGCGCCCATCGCCAGGATGCTTTTTGCCACGCCACGGATCGCGCTGCTGGCCTCGTCTTTGCCGCCGATCTTGATTGTCCAGTCACGTACAGGCATTACTTTTCACCGCGCGCCGCGTCTTCGTCGGCTTGCTCCAGCGATCTAACGTGGCGGATCATCATCAACTCGCGCAAGGCAACAATTTTAGCGTCAACCAAAATCGCCGGCCGGTCATCGTCAAATGCAGCCGTCTGGTATCCGGCGTGCTGTAATAACGACTCATCGTCGATCTCCGCGAGAACCATCACGAGCCAGCCGGGCAGTTGTCGCAAGCCCAACAGCGGGCAGAACTCGCTCTTGAATACGACTACGCGCCGGCCGGGCTTGACGAAACCCCAGGTGCTTCCGCGTCGGCAGTCGTGGACGCATGGCCGTTGATCGGAACCGCACTGCCGCCTGTCGCCAGCGTACCATCGTCCCCAGGCGGCGTGCCGGAGTTTTTTTCTTCGCGCTCCGTCAGTTGCGAAGCCCGATAGATCGCGGCGCCCAATTCGTTGATCAACACCGCGTCGTTGCCCGTGACTTCCAACAGATCGGCAATCGTGCTGATTTTCTGAATGCCCTTGCCGGTGTCAACCTCGATCTCGCGCGATAGCGAAGGCAGGCACGCCTGACGAATCAGCTCGGCGCCCGTTACGAGATACGCCTCATTGACCGCCGGATCGGGATTTTCCTTGTTGGCCTTGGCGATCTCGGAAATTCGCTCGAACGCCTCACGCATTTTTTTTGGCAGCCCCCGCCGAATCTTGATCGAAAACCAATCCGGGTCTTTGTCGTTGCCCATGTACCGTGGCCGGTACTCTTGGTACAATGCAAGCATTTTCGTTCCTCCAGTTTTTGGTTGCCGATTAGGTAAACGTCACGGTTGTCGTGTCGGTCGTGGTCGCCGCCGAAGCGTGGCCCTTGATCGTGAAACCGACCACCGTTTCTTGCTCTGGCAGCATGTCCGGCGGCGTGGGCGGCGCCTTGGTTTCGAGATAGCCCTGCGGCAAGGCCAGCGTGCAGATTTTGCCTGCCGTGCCGCCTAGCACCATCGTCGTTGCAATCGCCGCCGCTTTGTTGTACGCCACGCTCAACAGGTCTCGCTTGTCCTTATTGTCCCAGAGCGAGGTAAATTCCATCGAGACGGAAATTTCCTTCTTGCGCAGATGTCGGCGCGTGGTCTGGCTGCGCTCGATTTGATCGATCACCTCGTTTCCGCAATCCGCCGTGTACGAGAAATCCACGAAATCGTAGGGCGTGCTCCCGACGGTCAAGGTGTTCGCGGAATTTTCCGTGGAAACCGGGTTGTAGTTAACCGATTCCGTCGGCTGCCAGGCCATGACTTCAGCATTAATCAGATGCGTCGCGCCGCTGGTTCCGTATTGCGCGCGCGTGATCGTCGCCGTATGCGTCGCGGCAACCCACTTCGTGATGATCACGACTTCGGTATCAATCTTCACCGGCAGGTAGCAAAGATCCGTGGTCTCAACGTTAGTGCCCCAGATCGCGCCAAGCTCGTCATCGCTCAGCGTCATGGACGTAGCGTCAACCGCCACGATTGCCGCATCGAGTTTCGACTGCATGTAGTGTTGATGTTTCAGAAACTTCCCGCTGGCCTCGAACTTCACTACGTCGTTGGCCTTGGCCGTGATCGTGATCTTCTCCACGATGCAGCCGGCGTAAACGTGGCCTTGGCCGCCGCCGTCCGCAGTGTAGTACATGGCGAACGCCCGCAGGTACTCGTCGTCAGTGTAACTGAGAGAGTAAGTCGCCGATGTTACAGGAACAAGCGTTTCCGTGCCGAACGCGCACTCCAGAATATCTTGAATATCGGGCGCTGTGCCGGCCGTACCAGACGGTGACAGCGTGCATTTCAACGTCCAGTCGCCGGCGCCTTCCGCGCCGTAGGCGATGAACGAGGCGTCTAAACCGCTCGCGCGCGGGCGATTGCGAATCTGCTGCTTTTCAGGATGCCCCAACGTCAGGCTATCCACGGCGATTTGCTTGGCGTTAAGAAACGTCGGAATCGAATCAACCCACGCATCGCCCGCCACGGCGTGCGGCGCGGTCATTACGGTCCCTTTGTGGTGGACGTAGAATTTCGTCTCGTTAGCCATTGTCTTGATCCTCCGCGCCCGCCGCAGCGGGCGGCGTCAGGTTTATCGGTATTTCCGCCCGCCAGTCTGGCGAGTGATTCAACTCCGCAACGCCGAACGGCGTCAGGTCAATTTCGTGTTTGTCGCCCAGCGTCCACTTAAAGCCCAGCGCGTCACGAATGCCCGCGCCACAAAATTCAACGATGGTTTTCATGTGCTGCCTTTCACGAATAAGCCGCCACGTCAACGCCCAACGTAAACACCGCACCGGCCAAGTAACTTGATTCTACTTTTTCACCGGCCCCGACTTCCCAGCCGTCTTCAATAAACGCATGTACCACTTCGTTGTTTAGCGTGTTGTTTTCGTACAGCGCGTATTGCAGCGCGTGCATGAGCCGCCGCGTTGCATTGAGTACGCCCAACGGGTGCCCGCCGCTTTGCGTCATTAACATCGGAAACGTTACCCGTACAATCTGCCCACGATACTCAGGCAGCGGCGTTTCCCGGTAGTCTTCGCGGAGAAACACGCCAGGATGCGCGCGGTAAACACCGGGTTCTTTCAGGTGCGTCCAAAAATAGTTCTCGCCCTTCGGAACAACAATTCCGTCCTCCACGCTGTCTTGCCCGACCATCAAACCGACGACCGTTGTTCCGTCGTTTGCGGCCGTCATTTCGATTTTCAGCGAGCGGCGCGTACCGGCCGCCGCCGCCGTTTTGGATCGTATTTTTAGCCGCGTGTACGCGCCTTCCGTGTAGGCGCTAACCGTTGCGACCGTGCTCAACAATTCAGCGCTGGCATTTGTCAGCCCGGCCGCCAAGGCGGTTGCCAGGTCCGTCGCCGAATAGGCCGCGGCCGTCAAAGTGCCGGTAAACGACACGCCGTTAACCGTAATCGAAAATGCTTTTTTCGTCGCCGTCAACGTGTATGGCCCATCATTGATGGAAACGATTTCCGCGAAGGCGTCCGCCGCGTCAATTAGCGGCGCATAGCGATTGAGCAGCGCCGGCAGGTTGCGTCGCAACGCCAGCAATGCTATGTCGCCACAGTTAAACCGTCGGCTGCCCATCGCGGAATCCTGCCTTGCGTTCGGCGTTAACGATAAACCGCTGTACTGCCTTATCTACCACGCCCTTGACCTTGAACAACTTTTCGTCATTATCGAAAAACGCGCGGCGCGGCACCTTCCCGCAACCTTCTTGATGCGCCAGCGCATAGGCAACACCGCGCGTGCCGAAAACCATTGTACCGTTACCGTATTCGCGGACCGCGTGCTCGCCGGAAGTCTTCGTCGTCAGGGCTTCACGGAGCGTGCGTGTCGCTTCCAAAATCGGCCGGCGCGGGAAATGAACGTCTTTCCATGCTTTGTACCTGGGGGACAGTTCTTTCCAGATTCCGCTTTCCGTGGAGCCGCCCTCGGAGTTAAAGGCGCTCTCGTTAACCGATGCAATCTCGTTACCGATTTCTTCCATCATCGGCGTTAGGTTTTGCATTGCCGCCGCCGCCGCGCGGAAACCGTGGCTGAGTAGCACATGATCGGGTGAAGATTTTATGTGCAAGTAAATCATACTATACTACCACTCCCGATCCGTGTGAGTAATCGGCGAAGCGTAATCAGCAACCTCGCCGAGGTCATCAATATTGTCCGTGACGTGGCCGCGCACGCCCACGCGCCTTGCGCCATAAACAAGCGGATCGTCATCGCGGATCATTTGTAACCGCTTTTCGTAGGCGTCAGCCGCTTCTTTGTGTTTATCCACCTCAGCCGGCGATGCGGCCTTTACGACATAAGCCGTGACGCCCAAAAGTACAGCATCTTGCAATACGTAATAGGTGCGCTTGTCTTGACCCGTCGCCGTGGAAATGTACGTACCGGGCGACCGCCCGGTCGCCGCCACGGCATTCGATACCGCCGCGGCAACACGAGTGATTTCCGTCGTTACTTGCGCCGCCGTGGGTGTACTGTCCGTGGAAAACGATATTCCCACACGGCCTTGAACGTCGGTATAAGTCAGATCGTAAACGTCGGCGCTCATAGCTTACTCAGCGGTTCTTGCGGGGTTTTGCTGGCCGCACGACAACAGCCGGTTCTTCGGGTTGTAACAGCGCGGCGACTGGCAACGGCTCGACGGCCGGTAACGGCGGTTCTTCGGCCAGGCAAAACAATTGCTCCGGCGACTTCCCGTGGCATTCCGTGTGCGCGACGAACCATTGTTCCGACACGTCAATCACGGCGCCGGGAAACAACGTCTGCCCGCTGTAAATCATGTTTTGCATGATCTTGATTTTTGGCATAACACTTCCCTCCCAAGCGGCGCAACCTACCTGCTGCGCCCGTGCAGGCTGGAGGAGAACGCCCTTGTTTACGGTTTCGAGTTGTAGGCGATGTTCAAGGAGAACAGCCGTACACCCGCGCTTTCCGCGCCGGCAACGACAGTAACTTTGACCTCATACGCCTTGTTAGTCGCCAGCGTCACGTCCGTCATGTCCGCGGGCGCGCCCGCGAAGTCGCCGGTTGACCCCGTGACTTGCACGATTACGCCGCTCGCATCGCCCGTCGCGTCAGCCGCGCCGTTCGAGTTGTCCAGCGCGTTGAACACGGCGTTTACCGTATCGGCGCCCGTGTCAACAATCTCGCCGTACAGCGTGTAGGTCGTAACCTCTTCGCCGACATCCAACTCGACCGGGCAGTACAACACGGCCGTTGTAGCGCCCGGAATCGTCATGCCGCCGTCAGCATGAATCAGCGTACCCGGCACGGTGCCGAGGCACTTGCGAATCGGGATCAACAGATTCCGGCCCAGAACATGACCGCTGAAAACGGCGTCGCCATTGCACGTAAAATGCCCGACCGTCGCGCCCAAGCTCACGCTAAACTCGCCGGTTACATCCACGTCGCCGCCGGTAGGCGTGAGTTTAACGTCGCCCGTGGGCGCGAGCGTCAGGTCTCCCGAAGTCGTCGTAACCTGCTGCGCTCCGGCGAAGTTAAGATCGCCATCCAAGCCCACCGCGCCCGTAATCGTCACGTCTGAGCCGGTGGGATTGATCACAAGATCACCGGCCGGCGTCAACGATAGGTTCCCACTGGTGGTCGTGATCGCCTGCGCCCCGGTGAAGTTCAGGTCGCCGTCAAGCGCGAATGCTCCCGTAACGGTGATGTCGCCGCCGACCGGCGTAATCACCACGTCGCCCGCTGCCGCCACGGTCAGGTTTCCCGCGCTGGTCGTGACCTGTTGAGCGCCCGTAAACGTCAGGTCGCCGTCCAGGTTCAACGCGCCGGTCATGGCAGATGTACCCGTCACACTCAGCGCCGTGCACGTCACACCGCCCGTCACGCTCACGCTGTTGGGTGAAAACGCGCCGGTCAATGACATCGCGCCCGTGATCGTTACGTCGCCGCCCGTGGGAGTCAGCACCACGTCACCGGCCGGCGCGAGCGTCAAATTGCCCGCGCTTGTGCCGATGCTTTGCGCACCCACGAACTCCAGGTCGTCGTCAAAACCGATTTTGGTATCCGTGGACGAATAACAAACCGGATACGTGCCGTCCACATCAATGTACAAGTTCGTGTCGTCGGACCCGCCGCTCCCAACGATTTTCAGGATGGACCCCGTAGCCGCTTCCATGTACACGCGGGTTTGCCCGGCGGTCGTGCGAAACCACAGGTCCACTACGGAGACAACCTGCTTGTAGAACGCGCCGGAAGGCGGAGCGGCCACGAGCGCCGCCCCCGTCAATAAAACGATGGACGCGACAACCGCCGCAACCCATCGCAGTAAGCGTTTCTTCGCCATGATGGTCATTTTGGCCTCCTTTGGTCTCGGCTTACGCAGAGGCCGGATCGATCATCAAATACGCCGCAATGGCCAAGCTGCTGCTGTCCACCGCGCAGAACTTGGGGTCCCAATCGCGGTAGATGTAGACGTCACGGGTTCCCGTCTTCCCCGTCGTGTTGTCTTCGATCTCCGGCTCATTCCACACGCTGGAGAACGTGTAGCCCGCGGCCGGCGCGAACTTCTCCGGCGCCCCGGTCGGAACGTAGGCGCCGACCACGAAGTCACCCCACACGTCGCCCGTGGTTTCGGTCTGGCCCTCCTTGCTCGTAATGTACGACGCATCGCCGATCAACACGGCCTTGCAGCGCAAGGCTTGACGGATCTGTTCGGCGGTCAATGAGACGTTGACACCCTCGCCGGGCTTGTACTTGAAGCCGCCGGCTTCCTTGATCGCATCGTGGATCGCCAGCCACTTCGCGGGTTCCGCGCCAACCGCAACGGTGATTTCGCCGCGCGCCTTGTTGATCTTCTTCCGCAGCGCCTCGAACATCGCCTCGAAGTCGGCAATCGGATCGCCTTGGTTGTTGGCCCACTTCGTGCTGACCGTGGCGTACATATCGGCGTTGTAGTTCGTGTAGGTCGTCAACAGCGCGGCGATTTCCACTTCGAGCGACAGATCCATCATGTCCATAAGCGCCTGTGCCCGCGCGGTCTCCACGCCGACGAAGCCGAACTCCCGCAGATCGCGGAACGGAATCGCCGTCCAAAGTCCCTGATCCTTGCAGGAAAACGAGCCGTAGCTGTCCAGGAATTCAACCTTGTTCGGCATCCCCGTTGACGGCTTCAGCGTCTTGTAAAGCCGAAACGCCTCACGACCGAACTTGTAGAACCGGCCGGCCGGGTTGGGTTCATCAATGCGCGGGAGCAATTGCAAGCCGATCAACCCGGACATCTGGTAGGCGACAGCGAAGTCGCGCAGGTAATCGGTGCTGGCCGGCGTGGTCGCGCCCAATTGAATGAGCTGGCGACGACGGCGCAATTCGTACAGGCGATCCCGCATGTTCTGGATCGCCGCAACCGGGATATTCTGGTCCATTTTGTTTGTCCTTTCGTTCGTGTGCTGTGTTGGTTTACGAAGACGCCAGGCGCGCGGGCGCGAGTACGACGACCTCGATGATGTCACCGCTTACGCCGCCTTGGAGCGGGCGCGCGCAGGCATAGTCGGTATCGCCCGTCGCCGGCACGCCGTAACCGCTCGCGTCGCTTTTCAACAACTTGTGCGTGCCCCACGTCACCGTGTCGCCGAGTTTCAGCTTCGCCCGCTGGCCGGGCAGCGCCACGTCGGCGGTATCGCCCGCGGCGTCCACGTTGGCCCGCTGATTGATTCCGTAGCACGAGCCGTTAGCGCCGGCCGTTTCCACGCGGTCTTCCGTCGCGTTCTCGGTGACGAAAACGTACTGAGCAATCGCCGCGCCGGCCGCCCGTGCGATTCGGCGATCACTGTCCCCTGTTACCGTTCCGGTAATGGTCATGGTCGTTTGCCTTTCTTTGTGTGAGTTTAGTTGGTGCGCTCGATGCCGTACACCGCTTTGTCACCGCGCGCCCGCGCAAGATCGCGGTAGTGCAGCGCCCACGGTTTCGCGGGGTCGGCCTTGTAGGCCGCATCGGCGTCGGCCCGCAACTGCTTGACCACCTCGGCCTGCGGATTGTCCGGCGCGTCTTCGGCGTGGCTCTTGAACGACTCGGCGCTGATCATCTTCGGCGCGTCCTTGAAGTACTCGATGGTCCCGGTTTCGTCTTCCACGAAACGCTTGAGCCAGAACGCCTTTTTGCCTTCGCCGCACTTGCCGTCGCGGATCTGCTGGCCCACGAAAACCTCAGCCTCGTTCGCGCGCCGCAACTCCCGCTCGACCGTCGCGGTCTCGGTTGCGGTTTTGATCGTCGCTTGCGCGGCGGTCAACTCGACCCGCATCTTGTCGTGCTCGGCCTTCATGCCGACGTGCGCGGCCCGCAGTTCCTTGACTTCGTTCTCGGCTTGTTCCGCACGCGCGGCGCGGACCGAGAGCTCCTTGATCTCTTTCTCGTCCATGTCCTGCTCCTCTGCCGCTCCGCGCGGCGTTGGGTGGTTAATCCGCGGACTATCCGCGGAAAGATAAAAGGCGGCGTTGCCGCCCGCATTGCAAAGCGTAAAAAACGCGCCGTCCGCCCGCGTGAAGTACGCGGGTGCGCACAACGACTGCGGTTGCATATCCGTATTTTCCGCCCGTTCGAGCAATTCGATTAACGGAATCTGGCCAGTCAAGAACGGATCGTTTACGAGCGCAACAGCTTTTAGTACCGCACCGACCGTTTTCTTACCGTCGCCCGTATAGTCTAAATCGTTGAGTACAAAACGCGGAGACAGGTAAAGCATCTGCAAATTGCGAATTGCCTCAACCGTCGTCATGTTAACCGCCAGATCACCCAGCAAACACGGCCGGCAGGCCCGGCTTTGCCCGACGTAAATATTCTCCACGCGGCCCTCGGCGATCATCGGAACATGATCAACGTCCAGTCGCATTTTGTGCGGCACGCCCGGCGGACCCATGACGGTGCGACTAAAGTTCGCAGCCATCTCGTGCAGGTGTTGTTCCGTCACGTCCCATTCAGCATACCGCGCATCCCAGAAATGCCCCGCGGGTACAAGCTCCGCGCCGCGCAAAATCATGCCGTTGCCTTCGGCGGTCAACTGGCCCAGCTCGAACGCCAGCGACCCATGATGCGCGGACAATTCCTTCTTTTCTTTGTGCTCTTCAATCCACTTGCGCGCCTCGGCGATAGTCCAGCCGTTCGGGTTGTCGTCGGTCTGGCGGGCGAACCGCACGGCCTGCGCTTCCATCTTCCCGTCGCCGCCCTTGCGTTTGCCCATGATCATCGCAATTTCGCGCGCGCCGTCCTTGTCGGCAATCGCTTCAAAACGAAACGATTCCGGTTCAAAGTCCGCAGGGTCTTTCAACCGATATCGAATTTCCTTTTCCGTTTCGTCAAAACCCGGCATAGTATTTCTCCCGGCCGTCGGCGCGAGCCTTCAGCCCCTAACAATTCCGCCTATTACTATTGTCAGTCGAGCACCACCGGACGCGCGGCGCACATATCTCGTAACGTGCGTTCGGCAACGCCGCGCGTCACCGGCCCCACGAAAGTCTTACCATCGCGCATCGCCGTCGCAACCTCAGTTCGCCCGCCCGCCTTGCGCTCCCAGCCGGGTAGGCAATAAACGCACTCAAACGCCCGCAGTAAATGCAGATCGTTACGCATGTACTGCTCTTCGGTCCAGCCGTACTTTCGCATGGACCGCGCGTGCTCGTGCGGAATGAACACGCGATAGCCCTGGCGAAACAACTCCGCTGCAACCTGACACGCCTTTTCGGTTTCGGCGGCCAAGTCTATTCCTTCGCCGGTCATCGAACCGATGATGTACACTCGTTTCCGCGCCTGCATGTTCATTTACTCGTAAATCCAGATACAGCGGCACATATTGCAACCGCCGTGTGCCGACTCACAATCGGGATTCGGCGTGATCGGCAAGTCCGCCTCTTCCGGCGAACCAAGTCTTACCGGCGGCAAGCCGTCCGCCGCTTCGCACGTCCCACACGTACCATCGTCGAGTATCGCCGAATAGTAAACCTTAGTAAACGCTTCGGTCGCCAGTTCCGTAAACTCGGTCATGCCGAGGTTCACCGCTTGCGCCACGATGCCGAACGAACCCTTACCGGCCTTTTCAAGCGCCTGAGCCAAGAGTTTATCAAGCGCCGTGTCTAGCGCATCGGTCAACGTCGCGCCCGCCACGGCAACGCGATTGGCCGCGGCCTTGACCTCGCCGGTTGTGGACAGCGCCACTTCGTTGATCGCCGTGTCCGCCAGCTCCGCTGCGTTCTGTTCGAGATACTTGTCCAGCGCCGCCGCGCCGTCCGTGGTGTTTTCGTCTTTCGCAATTCGCTTTAGCGCCGGCCGATGCGGTACGTAAGATTGCGTACCTGATTTCTTCAACTCGAACGCCGGCTGTTCGCCCGCCGCCATGCTGCGGCGCCGCTTGCGTCGCGCCACGGCTTCTAGCTCATGGCGACCGAACGCCCGCGCGTCTTGCAGAATATTGTCAATCGTCGCCGTCAAATCCGCGCGGTCCTGGTCGTGAATCAAAGCCAGTACATCCTGCACTCCGACCGTATTTTGCCGCGCGATATTGTACAACTCGTCCTTATTGTTTCGCAGCCATTCGTCTTTCCACGTTGCCAGCACGCGCTGGACATCCGACGCGCCCTGGTCAAAGCGATTATTGATCGCCCGTAGATCGTAAAGTTGCTCCGCCGGCCGTAGTGGCCGCTTCCAGATCGCCGCTTGTAGCTGATAGCCGCCGGAAGCATGGCCGTGCAACTCTTCGGCTTCGGTTTCGGCTTTGGGCTTTTTCTCCTCTATCTCAACAGGCGTTTTGACTCGCGTTTTTCTGTCAGCCGGCGGCATACCAAGTGCCTGCCGTACTTCATCTTCGAGCACATCGTCTGATATTACCGCGCCCGCGTTAAGCAGCGCCGCCAATGATTGCAGGTCCGGCGCTTTCGGATTCTCGAACGAGATATACGGATATTTGCCGTCGGGCGGCGTTCCAATATTCAGATCACAAAGAAACTTTATTTCCGGGTTAAACGCCGCCGCAATTTCCGCCGCCGCGCCCTTGAGCGCCAGCTCAAACATTTCTTGCTGGACGGTGGCGACCGCGCGGCTTCCGCTGGGCATCGTGCCGAGCACTTGAAAACCAATCCAGCCAGCCTGTAGGATCTGGTGCCCGAAATAAGCAGCATCTTCGCGCAAGGATGCGTTATCGCCCTTGCCCGCGTAATGTACGACCAGATTTTCTGGCGGTACAAGTTGCGCGTCCAGAATCATGTAGCTCTGTTCATGCGACGCGAATCCGCGTAACTGGTCAACGAGGTGCTGCTCTTCGTCTGACGACATAGATCGCGCTGTGTGCGCCGTGGGCACGCCAATCGAGGCGCGCTCGTTGCTAATGCGGATCATGGTCCAGGTCTGGTGTTTGTTCGACCACGGACCGTAACAGGGACGTAATACCGCGTTACCGCGCCAGTTATTACCGTCGCGATCACGAACCCAATAGAGCAACCGCTCGCCCTCAATCGTGATCGGCGTACGGTCTCGTTGCGTCGCTTCGTCGCCTTGCGCGGCCTGCTGAATCACGGCGGCCAGCCGATCACCCTGCCCGACAAACTTATCTACCGACCGGGCTTGGATATGGCCGAGGTCCGCAAGATACCAGATGCCGTTTTTGTTCGCGTATTTCTTGTCCGCCAGGGTGTGCCCGTATTGCATAAACGACCGTACTATCCAACCCAGCCGCCGCTCGAACGGAAACCACTCAAAAAACCATTGCTCCGCGGCGAGCCGGTATGCTTCATCGCCGCCCTTGGCTATCCGCATCGTCGCCGTGGCCCCGACAATCGGCAGTACAGTAGTTTGCACCACCATCTGACATTCGGGGTCGCTCTTGTACATTTTGTGATAGACGCCCAACACGCCGCCCACACGACCGAAGGCTTCCAGGTCGTCAAGCGAGACAAGATGCTCCTCATTCCGCACCTTGCCGCCGTAAACCGTAGTGCCAGACCAATGTTTAAACTCGGTCATCGTGGCGGGATTCGGCTGCCCGTTACCCGGCGCGACTGGCTTTGTTGCGCGTGTCCTTCTGGCGGTTGTTTCTGGCATTAGTATTCCGTGTTTGTCGGCGTTTGCTGAAACGCGCCACGATTAACCGGGCGCTCCACAAGCGGGCGCGCGCGGCTGTTTGCGCGAGCAAGCAACTCCGGCATTTTCAGCGTGCCGAACCAGATTGCCATGACGGTATCGGGCGTCAGCCCGGCTTTAAGCTGCCACTGTTGCAACCCGGCCAGCGCACGGTACAATACGCACAAACCACATTGGCAAGAGCCGGAGTGCTTCGGCTTGAACACCTTTAACGCGCCGGTCTCGAACAGCGTGTCCAGGTGTTGAATGCCCGTGGCGAAGTCGTGCTTGCCCGCGCCCGTGACGTGCGCGACCGCGCGCTGCAAACACGGCCAGCGGTCGCGGTTCTCCGGCATCCGCATGAGGTCATAGATCCCCTCCTGCTGCGCGTTGGTCTCGAACACCGGCAGCGGCCCGGCCGGGTAGGGTCCGCCCGCGCGCCGGCAAAGCAGCTCGACTTGATCTAGGTAGCCGACGACGTTTCCGCGCTCCAACACTACCGCGACAGGCGCCCATGTGCGCGCGCCGGGCAACGGC
>Ga0208958_1002449_pt1 | contig 15967 bp, 17 predicted proteins | sample RifOxyB1_FD_184032 | JGI IMG/M metagenome (GOLD analysis project Ga0208958, IMG submission 184032) | Soil microbial communities from Rifle, Colorado - Rifle Oxygen_injection B1 (SPAdes) | ecosystem: Environmental > Terrestrial > Deep subsurface > Rock core/Sediment | place: Rifle, Colorado... | reverse complement strand
CTTGTCCTCCCTCAGCTTCCTTCTCTTCATCGAGGATGGTCTCCTTCATGCTTTGCGAAATCAACATGTCGGCCATCCCGATGATCATGTCCATGAGGCCTGCATCATCGATCTTCATGGGGCGCTTGAATTTTGGGGTCCAGTATTTTCCGCGCGGATCGTTGACGGCAGGCTCGGAAACGATAGTGGTATGGAATTTCCACATGGCTTCTCGTCTCATTGCGATGACCGTGATGTAGTTCTCTGTGGGCTCGATGCCCATGCCGTGTGTTTGGAACCAAAATGGAAGTCCGTCATCGGTGTTCACGCACAGCAAATTGTAGGTGGAATCACAATCCGGGCGAACCATTTTCTTCTTCCCATCCACATACGTCTCGGTCCATTGCGACTTCGGACATACAGGCAGGAACTTCACCTGTTTCCTTGTCCGGGGATCTACTCCTGGCCGAGTACATACCGGAGAAGGAGGACCTTCTATGTTGGGGTCCGGAACGATTCCATCGAAGCTTCGACACAATGGTTTCTTGATGCTTATATCGGGGTTCTGCCACACCCTTCCGTTTTCGATCTTCAGAATCACGACGGGAAGATCATCAAATATCTCTCCGGTCAGATTCAAGATGAATTTCCCCGGAACGGCTCCTTCGTCTTGCGTCATCGGTTGACAAAGCTTCATCCGCGGGATGCGAAGCCGTGCAATGTCAACGTCGGAATACCCGGTATACCCTTGGAGTGACTCGGGGATGGCAATGTCTCCCGCCGGGTTGTGGACAACTACGGCGGTGGTTTGTGATTGCTGATTCTGTTGATCTTTCTCGTTCATTGTGGCTGTCCTTTCTGTTGGTGCGTTATAGTTCAGTCCGTGATCCATGGTTCCACGCGCTGGAAAAGATTCGTGGTCAACCGGACGTCAATCTCGTTATAGGTCAAGATCTCATCATATCTCCCAGCCAAGAAAGCAGGGTATACGCTGGCGCCTGACCACCCGGTCGGTTTTGCCCCAATCCCAAAATAGGCACACCAGTATTCAAGGCTCTTGATAATGGGCTTATTAGAAAACGGCGTCTTGAGCCCGAGCGACAACTCCAGATCAATGTGAACCTTGTTTTCCAGGCGTGTGTCAATCAGTTTATGGTATGCAGACGATGTAACAGCCTTGATATCGAGCATCATGGCGCGCCGGTGCAGCACCTGCATGTCAAAAGTTTTGCCATTGTACGACACAAGAGTAATTCCCGTGGATTGTGCTTCTCGTATCCAGTCCCATGCATTGGACACAAGGATACGCTCTTCCGCGGCGTCCTTGGCGAAGAATTCCACCTGTTCATCAGTCTTTGAATCGTAGCCGATAAAGGAACATGGTCGGCAGAATTCAGGCTTGACACCAAGCGCCTTCTTTCTTTTCTCGTCGAACCCGGCTCGCTCCTTTTCGATCTTCCTTTGTGCTGCTTCTTGTCCCCAGTTAGAGGGGATATTCACTTCGTCCGGGTCAAACACGGGCAAGCACTCTTCCGGAATGTCCTCGGCCGGAATTGTCTCTGCGTCGAAACTTCTAATGTGCATCATGGTCCTTCCTCTCCTTCCCTTAACGTAATATCTCAAAATGGCGGTTTGTCGTCGTCTCCGCCGTCACCATCACCCTTCCCCGCCTGATCGTCCGCAGGGACATCCTCAGCCGCCGCCGCAGGCTCTGCCACATTCACGCTCTCACCCTGCGACCCGCGACTCAGCCGGGGAGGAAGGTCCGACTTCGAAGACTTGGGAGCGGTCGCAGGGACAGTACCACTCATAAAGTCGGGAGGAACGTCAACATCATCTTCCTTACCCACCACGGCCACATCTCCGGGTAAAAGCTCAAAGGCGTCATCCCCAACCCCCTTACCCTTGCCCTTTTTGCCCCCCCTCTTCCCCCGCTTGTCTTCCAGGGCTTCCGGCTTCACGGGCTCAGGAGCCGGCTGTCCGTTCACGGCGACAACCTCACCCTCCACAAGGTGCCATCCGGATTCCTCGGGGGCCTCGGCCACCTTGGTAACGATCACATGCGCTCCGATCTTCGCGGCCCATTCCCGGAGCACTCGCTGACTGTCGTGATCCAGTTCAGCCCAAGCCTTGTCCACGGTCAGGAGCCCAATGTCCGGGTGGCTCGCCATGCACACGGCACACCCCACATGGATCTGCTCGGCCCCACTTGCCATGGAGAGAGGATGCCCATTGTAGGTTACCACGCCCTCATCGAACCCGAGTCCTGGCACTGGCATGCCGGCGGCCTCGATCAACTCGCCTTTGTATGCTTTGAGTGAATCCATGCGAGTCGTGAAGTTGACTGATTCCTTCTTCTTGGCTTCGAGCTGTTCGGTGGATTCCTTCCATTGCTGGATTGCATTGAACGTCTTGTTGGTGGCGTCGGCTGTCTCTATCCTGGCGTCGATCTCCGAGAAGGAAGAAGAAAGATTGGGGAGATCGAGAGCCTTATTGATCCTGTGCTCATATTCTTGATATCTTCCGGCAATCTCCTCTTCGTGCTCACCCTGGAGAACGCGAAGCTTGTTTGCTTCCCAGGAAAGTTCCTCGATTTTCTTCTCTATATCAAAGATTTCCTTGGCGCGCTTCTCGTGACTTTCACAATGAACCTCGGTTTGATACAGAAACTCTTCAACGTCATTCCACACACCATCGCTGACTTTCTGTGCTTCCTCGAGTTGCTTCCTTTCTTCGAAGAGGTCCTTGACCTTGACTTCCTCGACGACTTCCCATCCCTCGGGAGGAACGAAGCTCTCCACAACCCCGCCAAGTCGCCGCACTTCGTCATTCGTCGTCTTGCGCTGGTTTTTGAGATACGCATATGCCTTGTCGAACGTTGCCACGGGGTCTTTCAAATGCTCGGCCTTCACCGCGAAGCCGGATCTCCGCGAGAACTCTTCGGGGTCGGGCGCGAAGGTCACGAGCTTTTGAAGCATCTCCACCTTCTCGGCCTCACTCAGCCGGATGAATGCCATGGGGTCTTGCACATACTTCCCCAGCTTGGAAGACAGGAATTCTTGGGGGCTCGGGGCTGTGAATCCGCCTTTTCCAACGACGGAAAGGGTTGTGTTGTAGGCCTTCCCGCCGTCCGAAGCGTCCCGCCTGGTGATGATGCGCTTTACGACGTATTCGCCCAGGTCGAGGAGACCTTCGGCCCGATCAGTCCCATCCCGGATGATGTCGTCGGAAACGTATTTCTCTCCGAGCAGCATACCCCATATGGCTTCGAGGAGGCTGCTTTTCCCTTGGCGGTTCTTGCCCGTGAGAAGGACAATGGGCTCGGACGGGTCCGGTCTGATGTCCACCACCTTCAGCTTCTTGACGTTCTCTGCGTAGATTTGTACCACGCGGAGGGGAATGCTTTGCTTGTCGGTCATGTTGTCGTTCCTCCTTCCCCTTTCTCTTCATTTTCGGCCAACATCACGGCTCGGGCCATGACCACTAAATACATTGGTACAATTCTGCTGTCGTGGTATTGTGGCATTTCTTTTTCCAGATGCTCCATGAACACACGCCGCATTTCTTCGCCGGGGATGAAGAGCTTGTCCCACCGGCCCTTGGTCCCAGCGCAAGCCGTCCAGCCTCTCCTTATCCCGCATGTCACATCGGCAATATATTCGTCAATGGTGAACGATTCATAGCCAGTGGGTCCGCCATCAAGGTGGAATACGAATCGTGTATCGTGCTGGTTGGCGTAGGGGCACGGCTTGATCTCGTATCGCAGATCGACTTCCCTTTCCTCCCCGGTGACGCAGCTCGTTCGGATACCCTTGATCGGCTTCGTATTGTCGGGCTCGGGAAGGAAGCAATAGCCTCGCTTCATTTGAGCTTCTTCCTTGAGTTTCTTGAAGTCTACCATGTGTCTCACCCGCTCCTTCTCTCTTCCAGGCGCTTCTTGATGAACCCGTAAACCCTTGAAGACATGAGCCGCTCCAGCCTGGAGATAATGGCGTATTCGGTGCGTTTGTGATGCTCCGTTCTCTCGTCCAGGAAGGAGAGGAAGGCAACGGTCAGGTCGATGTCTTCTTCGTCGGTCCAGGCATGGCTGGCCCTCTTGGGCTTGGCTGTTTCCATCACCTACCTCCTCCGCCCCGCCGTCCTGTTCCATCGGCTATCGTCCACCTCGTCGTCATCATCTCCATCGTCGTCGCTGCCGGCGCTATCGTCCTTCTCGCCATACCGCGCCCGGTACGCCAGCTCCGTTTCGATGGCCTTCACGCCGCCCTGGTGCTCTTCACAGAAACGGTCTTGCTCCAACAACTACTTCGAATACCCCGTCGGAACATCTTCGACCGGGCACCCCTTGTGCTTGCCGAAAGGCATTGTCCATAGTGATTCAGCCATGCTATTCCCTCCACTCAATAGCTCTATTGCTTTCTACCGCAAATAAATCCCAAAAGGCGGACTGCCGGATCTTCTCGTAATCGTCCAAGGCGGACTGCCGGATCTTCTCGTAATCGTCCAAGGCGGACTGCCAGATCTTATCGCAATCGGCCAAGGCGGACTGCCCGATCTTCTCGTAATCGGCCAAGGCGGACTGCCAGATCTTATCGTAATCAGCTCGGGCGGACTGCCAGATCTTATCGCAATCGGCCAAGGCGGACTGCCAGATCTTCTTGTAATCGGCTCGGGCGGACTGACTTAATAGTCCAACAGGTGTCCCCATCCCACGAAAGTTCCCATTCTTAATGGCAAATATGATTTCTATGGGAAAATGACGAGGATCAGTAAAATCGGTGCATTTTCTGTCTATTCCTCCTGTGAATTCCCCATAAAACCAACGAATGGCACCATGCCCAACCAAATCATCATCGCACTTGCAATGCTCTCTTAGTTGTTGACCTCGTTTGCTTGCTAAGTCCGCGCTGGTCAAAAAATAATTCTTCCCATTTTTCTCAATCCACGATATGAATTTATGCATAATTCGATCCTTTTTAGCTCGCGTTTACTCCATCTCGATCCGCAGCAACAATTCATAGCGCCTGCTGCCATGATACATTCTGTCCATGAACGCCTGCTCTTGTTGCAGCTCTCGAAACGCAGCCATCCCGAACAAGTCAGCAAACGAATCCTGCACCATGAAGAGGAGATCTTCTATCCGGGTGCAAACTTTTCGCCCGATATGAACCACGCCGTTGTGCAGCGTGGCGACGCAATTCCATTTGTACTCGTCCACCGTGGCGCGGAGACGGAGGGGAACGCCGACGTCGACCGTCGGGAAGGGCTTGAAAAGTTTCTTGCTTCCAGGAATCAGCTCCTCGAAAAAATCCACGGGCAGTGCCGCAAGATCAGTGACATGGACATTCATCGATATCGGGGATGCAGCCATAACCGCATTCTCGAACCCCAGGTGAACCAGATTGCCGTGAAGGGTGGCGATTATCGTGGTGGGGGTGCGGGTTGTGGGGGTGCTGAGCGATGATGACATGGTCTTCGTCCTTTTTTGGGGCGACATGCGAAAAGGGAAGCTTGGCAACCATGTCAATCCATGATGCAGCATGGTTGCCAGGCTCAATACGAAACACACGGGATGTTAACAGCCGTCCTTTTACAGTTCGTCAACAAGCTTTGCGAGCTCGTCAATCGACATGCCCCGGAGGTCTTCATCCTGCTTCTCGGCGATGATGCCCATGAGCTTCTGTTTCCGGGCTGAGCGCATCGCCTCATCTTCCCTCACCTTCTGTTCCGCCAAACGGACCTCCACCACGTGCTTCACGATGCCGATTTGAAGAGCAAGGATCGCGTCGGCCTGGCTCTTGATGTCAAGCAGGCTTTCCTCGGCCTGCGCCTTGGACTGTGCGTTCAGTTCCTTGAAGATGGAATCGAGTTGCCTCAACGGCAGATCCCATAAATCTTCCACCGTGCAGAGTCCTTTGTGATTGAAACGCAATTTCATTCTTGATGCTTGTTCAAACATTGGTTTCTCCTTCTGTGGGCACATTACTCAATGTAGCGTTATCGAAACAACTAATTACATCTTTTCTTCCCTTGTGATAGGCCGATTCGTACACAATTTGGATTATTGTTTTTATCTCACCTCCTTTTTCGCTAAAAACATCTTCCCCAAGAGTCTCAGCCATTATTTTCATTGCGAATCTAACGTTGGCGATCAGGCGCGCCGGCCTTCTCGGCCTCGCACGAACCGACTTCCGTTGTGGCCGGCGTCGCCTGCATTGCTGGGTTAGGCTGTCCGGCCTGAAATCTACCCAGCACATCATTCCTCCGGACCTGGAGATCGACGAATCTCACATAGAATCTCTCGGGGAGCTGGGGCAACCCACTCTCCGTATCCCAAACCTCATCACACATGATGAGGTCAGCCTCCAGCTTCTCGTAACCTTCCAAGACAGAGAGTGCCTCCCGTAATCGTCTCTCGTTCACATCTCCCACCTTCTTCCGGTAGCTAACTATGCCATGTTCGCTATCATCTTTCATGTGACATTCCTTCCTAGAATACAACCTTGATGGTTCTTGTCACATGGCCTTCCAGCTTACAGATCAGCGAGTTTCTTTGTGTCACACTAAACCCGAGTCCAGAGAGTTGATCTCCGGATGGCTCGACGCGCATCTTGCCTCCGAGCGCTTCAAAAACTCGCTTGTGCTGCATGAGATCTTCCCGCAGGAACTCATTGAAGAATCCATTCGGAAGGGTATCGTTGAGACAACCCTTCAGGATGAAGAAATAGTGTCGATGCCCGATGCCCGTTTGTAGATCCCAATAGTTGGGCGAGTACATCAGGGTGGAAACCGGGTGGAATTGATTGGTGTCGAGGCTCCATATCTTCCTTGATGAGGCCGTGCTCGGCATTGACTCAATGAACTGGATACCGTCTCTCCGGTCGAACATGATGCGGGCCACGAGTATCTTTTGGTCTTGTCGCACGTCCTTGCTGTAATCGTAGGAATAGATCTGTCCATCATATTCAATTTCAGCACGGAAGCCGGAGCGACCTCCACGGTACGAGTACACGTGAACAAAGAATTGGTATTCTCCCTCGGGCATCCGCTCAATCGACGTGTGGGTGATGTTCTCCACGGCCACCCGATTCACGCCAGGGTGGATAATATCCACGTCGAGCATGCCGGAAGACGAGTGAACCCAGTTCTTGTTCATGTAAAAAATGTGATTCTTATTGGGCTCCATGCAATGGGCATCAAAGTCGTTGGGGTTGTCGCTGTCCTCGTTCCACTGGATCGAAAACCGGAGAACTCCTTCGACGTTCCCGCCGGCCGCTTTTACCCGCTCCTTCATGGAGTCCGTAATGTTTCCGTTGTATGCCCACGAGAAGCCGTTGCCCCACTTAAACATGATCTTGGCATCCTTGATCTTGGGCGCTATCACGGACACCAGATTACCGCCGTGGCGATTCTCAAGGAACACCTCAATGTTCGTGGTCCGGGGCAAGATGTACTCAATGAAATGCTCAACGGGAACTTCCTCCACCCGGTCGAACTGCTTGGGGTTCACGGCCACTTCATTTTGCATGGTCACGAATACATTGCCGGACATCCGTCGAAGCGTATCCTTGTTTGCGAAGAGGATGTTGTTGACCGTGATATCCTCGATGGTGGCGAACCTGCGTTCCAGGGAGTCGAGTAATCCCAATTCAGAAAGAGTCTGCTGTGCCTGCTCTATCATCTTCTTGGTGAAGATTGCCTTGGGTCGCTTGTAGTTCGTGGGCGCCACTATCTTCTCGTATCGTCTGATAGCATGGTCAAGATCTATTCCGTCAGAGATATCGGTCAGCAGCACGCCAATGGAATGATTCTTGATCTTCCCGAGCGCGCCGCCGATCTTGACGGACTTGCCCCAGCAATAGCACTCCTGTTTATCGGAGGGCAAGGCGTGGTATTCGTTATGGATCGAAAGGAACTGAATCAGTGGTCCTTGCCATTCCTCGCCTTTGTAGAGCGAATTTTGAGAAATGAGATCAAGGACGGTTTCAAAGGCTTCTTTGGAGATTTCCTCCAGTGATCGCTTGAATACGTTCCGAACGGCGCGGAATTCTCCCGTTACAGACGCCTCGGACTTGGTTGAGGTGGAAACAAACCGTTTGGGAAGATCAACCCGGAAGTGCTCCCACGTGTGAACCGTTCCATCCGGACGCATCTCACGGTTGCGGTCTGTCCCGAACGACTTCTCTTTGGTCACGAACACGTCTTGGATGGGGGCAGACTTGACCATTACGGAAAGAGCATCAACCACGGGCTGGTATGTAGAGCTTTCAGCATCGAAATCCCAAATACTCACCAGCCGATTGTCCTGAATCACGACCACGTTGCCGAATGACCGGATGAACTGCCGGCAACAACCGCAATCGAACTCTCGCCGTTTACGAAAGATCTTGTTGGCGCCCGGTGGAACGCTGTCGAGGTACGTGCTCCACAACTGGTCCTTGTCAATGTCGGTGACAAAGAGCGTGTCGTGGCCCTCCAACGTTGATGATACGTGGTTCTGTAGCAACTGCTTGAATTGTCTGAATTCCATGGTCTGTGTCCTCCTTTTTACGTGTGTGTGTTCTCATCCTTTCAAGTATTTCTCTTCCTCGTCCTTCCCGTCCTTCCCATGAAACAGCTCGTGGCAGTCTTCGCACAGCACGCACAAATCATCGAGTGTCTCGTGGAACACGCGCTCGTAGGTGCGGTGGTGGACGTGGAGGGGGGGGCTACAGCGTTTCATTCCCGACCTGCTTGTAGTTTCCAATGTCGTTCTTGCCGATGAATTTCTGATAGCGTCCACATTTGGCGCAGCAGCATTTCAAATGTGGCCCGCTTCTGGTAATGCTTCCAATATCATAATCACAAAAACGACACTGGAATTCTATGAATTTCGGATATTTCGGTTGCTCCTTTTCTTCCATCCCTCCTTGTTCCTCATAACGCTCATCCATGTTTCGTCTCCTTGTTCTATGAGTTCACGATTCAGACGATATCAAAATTAAGCTAAAAGTCAACAAAAAAATTAAGCAAAAAAAACTTGACTTAAAAATATCCCCGGCTGTATGCTTTATGCCGAAAGGGGCATGACATGAAGTGTACTCAACAAGACATACCACCAAAAGCTGAAACGTTGCCGACTGGATCGCAACTACGGGAAAAGCGAAAATTAGCAAGGAAGACGCTTGCTTATATGGCAAATCTTGCTGGACACTCAATTGTCTACTTGAGTGACATGGAACGTGGACGGCGGAACATAACGGCGAAGGTGGCAGAGATCTATAGGAATCTCCATATAGATTTCCCCGCTCCTCGTAAATAAGACGAAGTAGGAATCTTACGGAAACGAGAAGGGGATCAGTGACGCATGCCGCCAGCCTCGACCAAGAAGCCCGACCCGGAAGCTTACATCCTGCAAGTCCTGAACATTCTCCATGAAGACGGAGACGTGTTCGAGCTTTGCGCCATCAAACCTCATCAACCGAAATCACATCTCTGGAAGGGTTTTGCCGCCGGCAAGGACGATAAATCCGTGGTCGCCGGTTGGTTCAATGATAAGAAAAAAGCGGCCGCGCTTGCCCGGCAACTCAACGACCTTGGCGCGGAAGGCATCTATGTTACCCTGAATCCATGTAACAAAGCGCTTCGTGGACGCGCCGACAACAAGCTCTTCGCTGGTGTAGCAAGGACTCCAGATAAGCAGGTCGTTCATCTGCGGTGGTTTCTTATAGATATAGATGTGGAAAGTAAACCCAAGGGAGTAAGCGCGAACGAAGAAGAACACGGATTTGCCATTGATCACGCCAAGAAAATCAGGGAAATCCTGACTCAGCGCGGGTGGCCCACCCCCATGCTTTCGGACAGCGGCAACGGTGCCCACCTTCTTTACCGGATCAATCTGGAAAACAATGATACCAATGTAGCGATTCTAAAAAGCACGCTCAATGCCATGAACGATCTTTTCTGTATAAGGAAAGACGACATCACCTTGACCGTAGACACTACCGTTTATAACCCAGCCAGGATATGCAAACTCTACGGAACATGGGTTCGTAAGGGCGACAACACAGAGCAAATGCCGCACAGGACCTCGAAGGTACTGGAAGGCGTCAAGAATTTCGAAAGCGCCTCCATCGAGCTTTTCGAAGCCATCATCGCAGACGCCGCCAAGGAAGAGGAAAAGAAGCCCAAGAGCCCCACGGCGGAAGATGCCAAGAAAAAATCATCGGCGGGAGGAACATTCTCAAAATTCGATCTTGCCGCATACCTGAACCAGTACAACGTGGACGTAAAGGAAGTGAAGGCCCACGGGGAGAGCGAGCTCCACATCCTCAACGCCTGCATCTTCGACCCATCGCACTCCGGAGGGGAAGCCTCCATTGGAAGGACATCCGAGGGGAAGCTCTTCTATCAATGCTTCCACGACTCCTGTAAGAAGCGCACATGGGCCGACGCTCGTAAATTGATCAGTGGGGAGGAGAAGCTCGTCTCGTTTTCACCTGAGTCGCTCGAGGCTCAAATCGATGAAATGAACAAGACCTTCGCCATGATCATGGTGGGATCGAAGTGCTGCATCCTCCATGAATTCATAGACCCCGTGACAAAACGTGAAGACATAGATTTCTGGACCGTCCCGGATTTCCACCACAAGAACGCTAACAAGCTCATATGGATGCCGGACGGAACAGGGAACACCAAGGAATATTCCGTATCCAGGCTCTGGTACAAATCGAAGGCTCGCCGCGAATTCGACGGGATCATCTTCGCTCCAGGGCAAGACATCCAGGGATACTACAATATGTTCAAGGGGTTTGCCGTCAACCCAGTCCCCGGTCGGTGGGCGTTATTCAAGAGGCACATCGATATGGTGATCTCGGGCGGGGACAAGGCAATTTCAAAGTACATCCTGGCATGGATATCCCATCTCTTGCAGCAGCCAGGAGGAGAACGGCCAGGAACAGCCATCGTCCTTCGAGGAAAACAGGGAACGGGCAAGGGTTTCTTCGTTTCGCAGCTCGGGGCCATTCTCGGGCACCATTATCTTCACATCACACAGGCATCCCATCTCACCGGTAAGTTCAACAGCCAGCTCAAGGCCGCCCTCCTGGTGTTTGTGGACGAGGCGTTGTGGGCCGGAGACAAGCAGGGGGAATCCGTGCTCAAGGGGATCGTGACCGAAGACACCCTCATCATCGAGCACAAGGGCAAGGACGCCGTGAAGATGAAGAACCATGTGTCTCTCATCATCGCATCCAACAATGAGTGGGTGGTCCCGGCAGGGCTGGAGGAGCGGAGGTTCCTGGTATTGGACGTCGATGAAGGTCACATGCAGGACAAGGAATACTTTCAGGCACTGAGCGACGAAATGAACAACGGCGGGCGCGAGGCCATGCTTCATGATCTGCTCCAGGCCAACATCAACGGGTTCGATCTCCGAACCATACCGCGGACCGACGCGCTTTTTCAGCAGGCATGCTATAGCATGTCGGGCGTTCAGAAGTTTTGGCTCGAGGTGCTCATGCGTGGGACGCTGAGCGTGGATCACCGGGAATGGGAAGGTGTAATTCAAACGAGCAAGCTCTACTTCGAGTACATAGAATTCTGCAAGAGCATCAACGATCGGTATCCCCTCGCCAACAACATGTTCACGAAGCAGTTGAAGAAGCTCAATCCGCCAGGCTCTCTCAAGCGAGGGCAAAAAACTTGTCATTATCGCGAAGGAGATGGCTACATCAGCAAGGTGGAATGGTGCTTATGGTTTGACGAATTGCAACCATGCAGAGCAGAATTTGACAAACTCTTGGGAAGGTGTATAAACTGGAAAAGTGAGATTCTGGAAGAGGATGCTGAGAAAGATCTTGCTGCCAGGAAGAGAAAACAAGCGAAAGAAGAAGAGCAAGCGAAGGAAAAAACATGAAGTAAGTCTAAATAGGTGGGGTCCACCTTCGCATATCAGTTTTAAGTTTTTAACAATGATATCGCCAAACTAAACCGATTAACCAGGTTTTAACTAGGTCAATATTTTGACGTGGTTAAGCACTTTCCGGAACAAAAACACACACTTGTCGGTCATTTCATCGGTTCACCAGTTCCAGGCGGAAATCGCCAAGAGAAAAATCCCAGGAAATTCTCCGAAGCATTTTTGCGTCATTTTCAACAGAAATTCTCTGAGGTCTTTGAGGAGGTGGGTTAATCAATGCTATGCGTTAAGTTGTTTGATATTATTAAGTAAAGTATTTAACTAGTTTATTTAATAATATATATATATATACTATTAACGTGGTGCATTCATTGGCAAAAACGCATTTCACCAGATACTTAACCAGGATCAAAAAGGTTCGAAGATGTAGGTAAAAAAAGTTATTGCATCGAGAACGAAACGATGTAAAATGGAAAGCACATGACGGGATCTCGCAAGTTCCGTTGTGATTGTTGACAAAAAACCCGAGGTGATTCCATGAAAAAATTAGAGCGCAAATTGAGGACTTGGGAGAAAGACCCTAGGCTCATCCCAATCAAACACCTCGGGTATCGGGTGGTGAGCGGCGACCCTCGATTTGCGCTCTTATCTTTCCATGGAGTCAGAGCATGACGCAAACACGCCGCAAACAATTCCCAAGAAGTCTTGAAGAAATCACTTTTGAATCATCGAAGTGCCGTTTCATTCTGCACTCACAAACCAACGACCTTTATGTCTGCTTGCCCGATTTACTACGGTTGATCGGCTTGCCCTGCGAAAAACAGGACAGAGAGATTGCGGCTTTGAGCAATTTACACGTCAAGAGCCGTGAAAACGTTGCAACTCTTCTGTCCGAGATCACGAATCAACGCCGTTTCGCCATGACCAGTGTGCAGCAGTTTTGGTTTGACGTGCTCATGCGTGGATATCTGCTTGCGGACCATGTAGGGTGGGAAGGAATCGCCCCTACCCGCAAGCTCTATCAGGAGTATTTGATCTCCTGCAACGAACAGGGACTCAGCAAGGCATCGTATCCTGTAGCCAACAATATTTTCACCAAGCACATCAAGGCAATCACGCCCAAGACCACTGCTCGAATTCAAAAGCGATTCCACTACGTTGGAAATAAGTATCCCACATCTGAATGGTGCCTGAGATTCGACGACCTGGATGTCTGCCGGGAAACCTTCAACCTGGCAGTCGGACGTCGCATCATGTGGCGCGCCATTCAACCGCCTACATCCGAGGAGACATAATCTCATGGACCTTGACGACCTCGTTGAAATGGGAAGGGATGAACAAGGCGACAGCGAGAAACAGGAAGTCGCGGAGAAGCCGGCGGTTCAATCTCCAGCCGTTGACTCCGCACCATCCTCCATCCCCGCCACACCTTCGCAACCCTGGCACTACCCAACCCCCGACCTCTCGGGAGCCCCGGTATCGTCGGCGATCAAGGCGGCATACTCCCGCATAGCCGACATCTACGACGCCATCCCGTACCTGCACCCGAGATGCGCCGAGATGCGCGCGGCGTACCAAGCAGCACTCGCGTCCCCCGAATTCCAGGCGGCCGAGGCGGCGATCACGGCTCAGTTCCGCGCCTTTCAGGAAGCCGTGAAGCGGACGACGCCAGGGCCGGACCACCGGGCGAAGGCCGAGGCCGCGAAGAACATGCGCGCCGGGGGCGAGTGGCTCGTGAAATTTGTCGGGCACCAGGTGAAGGTGGCGAGTGCAAGCAGTGGGGAGACCGAAGGAGCAAAGTGATGAAAGTGAAAATCAAGTCAGGTAAATGCGCCGTATCACGTGAAGAGCGGGAAGAGATAGCCAGGTTTGTGAGTTGTGTTGTAAATGGACGGGAGAAAGAGGGTGTGCCGTATCACACGACTCCCGGCAGCGATTTTTCATGGGTTTTGGATTCCGGCAACGATTGGTGGCTGGAATTTGATCCCATGGGCTCGTATTCGTTCAAAATCTTTCATCGATACTCCAACGACGAGGTTACCGAAGCTCTGTGCAAGTGGTTGGCTTATCGGCTTGGTGGAGAGGTTCAATGAAGCAGAAGATCCCTAATGAAATTCTTGACATCATGACCCGTTGCACGGTTGAGGGAAGCAGAGTGCGCATCACCTGCGGACAGCTTGACCGAAAGACCTACGAGGCGCTCAACAAGGTGCTCGTGGCCCTGGGTGGAAAGTGGAACCGAAAGGCTGGCGTTCATCTGTTCGAATCAGACCCTGCCGACATCTTTGAGCAGGCGGTGCTCATGGGCGCTTACACGAGCACGAAACAGGATTTCAACTGCTTTTTCACGCCGCCGGCCATGGCGCGGAGGGTGGTGGAGCTGGCGGACCTGCATACCGGGCAGAGCGTTTTTGAACCGTCTGCGGGACAGGGATCGCTCTTGGATCAACTACCAAAGGATACGTTTAATATCCGATTCGTCGAGATCTTGGATGCGAGCTACGGAGTGCTCAAGGATAAAGGGTATCTCGGAGTTTGCACCGACTTTCTCACGGTTATTCCTGGTGATCACACTGAGTTGTTTGACCGGGTCGTAATGAATCCGCCCTTCAGTGTGCAGGGGGAACGCCGGGCAGACATTACACACGTTGCCCATGCATGGAAATTCCTCAAGCCTGGTGGGCGCCTCGTGTCCATCATGTCGGCGGGTGTGTCGTTCCGAACCGACAAACAGACACTGGATTTCAGAGAGTGGGTGGGCTGGCATTCCGGTGAAATCCTGCCGAATCCACCCGACGCCTTCACGGAGAGTGGAACGCGCGTCAATACCGTGACTCTTGTTATGGACAAGCCGCTATGACGACTCCCGCACCTGCTCGTCAACACATGGAAGAGAAATCTTCCTCCACGCCGGTCCTCTGCTTCATCTGCAAGGACAAGCCCGCGACCGAGGGCATGAGGACGTGCCCAGAATGCCGAGGAGAAGGAGTGTCTCCCGCAAAGGCTACAACCCCTCTTACGGGAATCGACAACATCCACCTCACCATCGCCAACAAGAAGCGCCCGCCGAACTACATTCCCCGAGAGAAGGTCCAGTGCGCCTGCAGGTGTGGCAAATTCTTCATGCGCCCCATTCGAGGAGAGAGGAGCACCCGAAAATACTACAATGCCGCATGCCGGAACAGGCACTCGAACTTCGGAGGTCCAGGTCCAATGACCAAATACCCCTTCCCAGAGGGGGCCGACGACGTGATCCGGGAAGCCTACGAGCAGAACATAGGCATGGGACGAGGGGCGGAGTTGCAGGCTCTGGCCGAGAAGCTCGGTGTCCCCGTCTGGAAGGTACATCGCCGGGCCGTTAAGCTCAATCTGGTCAAGCTGACGCGACGTCCGGTCGTCGTACCGTGGACCGAGGAAGAGGTGGCGTTTCTGCGAGCCAACAGTAGATGGACTCCGCGTGTGATCGCTCAAAAAATGCGCGAGGCTGGAATCGGAGAGGGGCGTACTGCCGCCGCGATACAGGGAAAGCTGTATGAACTTAGAGATGAAACCGAGGTCGCGGGAGAAAAGAAGGCGGAGGGGCGCTTCTGTGATGGCGGCTACTCGGCGGCGCAGATAGCCAGGTATTTCGGGATTGACGTGCATGGGGTGTGTCGGTGGATCGAGAAGGGTTTGCTCCGGGCCGAGAGCCGCGGCGGCGGGGTCGTCTCTGGAAAAGGGATCATGTGGAGGATTACGGACGAGGATATAAGGCGGTTCATGGAATTCAACGTGGAGGTGACAGACTGGCGCAAGATCCCTTCTGTCGGAAAGAGATGGTTGGTCGCGGTTTTGCTTGGGAAACAGGACACGGAGAAGAAATCATGAGCGGCCGAGACGACAAGGTTGAGCTGATCCCCGTAACTGAGGTGACTTTCTCTTCCGGGCTCAAGAGCATTTCGATTCTGTGTGACGATACATCCGAGGTCAGGAGCATGGTGGATAAATTCCTTGTTTCTACGAACGGGGCCGGCGGCGCTGTGGGTGGTGGCGGTGGTGGAGGTTCTGCGGCTCACGGCAAGGAACGCACGCTGAAACTGGTGGCCAAGA
>Ga0208958_1002446_pt1 | contig 15980 bp, 27 predicted proteins | sample RifOxyB1_FD_184032 | JGI IMG/M metagenome (GOLD analysis project Ga0208958, IMG submission 184032) | Soil microbial communities from Rifle, Colorado - Rifle Oxygen_injection B1 (SPAdes) | ecosystem: Environmental > Terrestrial > Deep subsurface > Rock core/Sediment | place: Rifle, Colorado... | reverse complement strand
AACGGCGTCTTCCAGATCGTCATCATGGTAGCCGTTTTCGCCGAAAACGTTTTTAGCGCGGCGGATGTTCATTCGGTCTCCGAAAATCCGCCCGGCCGGGCAGCATGTGTACAATCCACTGGTTTATTCCCTCGCCTCTTCGGCCGTCACCGGACCGACAAACTCCTTGCCGAGCAGTAGGGCTTCTGCTATTTCGGCGCGGCTGCCCGCGCTCTCCCGCCAGCGCGGCATGACGTAAACCGCGTCGCAACGGCGCAGCAATTCCATTGTCCCCGCGAGCCAGTATTCAACAGGCACGTTCGGCAGCTTGTCGTCAAATCGCGCGGTAACGAGGTGCGGCGTCACGGGAAAATAGTTTTCATGGGCATCCCAAAAACGCTGGGTGTCAACCCACCATAGCGCCTGCTCTTCCGCCGCCTTGATATTCTGGTCGCGCGTACTTGTCGCGGTGCCTCGATAGGGGCCGATGATGTACAGGAGTTTCATTCTTTTTCATTCTTGCCGAGGCGCAGCAGGTGATCCAGGGATGTAGCCAGCCGCATCGTTTCGCCGCAAAGGCGGTCAAGCTCGACGCCCGTGCCTTGCAGCTCGCCGAGGCCGTTCCAGGTCGGACGGGCATACTTGCCGGCGCTCAGCGCCGCGCGGTATTCCGCCGCCTGGCGCGCTAGTCGCTCGCAGTTCCGAGTCGCCCAGCGCGCGTTGCAGGCTAACTGGTTGACCACGTAATCCAACTCGATCACCGCCAATGCGATGGTTGCTTCGATCTGTTTTTTTAATTCCATTCTTTTCTCCTGGCGCGCGGTGATTTCGTCAATTGAGGAAGCGGCGGCGAGCGGGTCGTCAACGACCGTGATCGCTTTGCGCAGGCCGGGGCGCTCACACCAGTTGTTGCACGCCCAAACGGAAGAAAACTGCGTGGAAATATCACGAGCTGCGCAGGTATAGTTAAGACCGAACACGGCACCTAACCCGCACGTCGCACAACATTTCTTGATTTCGATAGTCATGGTCGCTCCTTTCTCGCCTCTTCGGCCGTCACCGGGCGGACTGTTTTCTGTGCTTCCAGTCGCACGACTAGGCCGTGGATCAGTTGCATCAACAATTGCGCTGTGTCATATTTCAGACACAAGATCGTGCGATATTCATGGCCTTTAATGATCGTGTGGACTGCGGGTAACACGATGCCCTCTGCGTTAACGTCACGGTTCACCTTCGGGCGAAAAAACATAAACATCGCTGTTTGATCGTCGTAAATAGCGCCAAGCACCCCGCGCCGGCCGTTTTTGATCGCGGCCCGACCATGCACGATGATTTTAGATTTTTTGGTTTTCATTTCGCCCGCACCTCAACTTCGATGCAACGGTAGCCACGGCGATAAAGCTGTTGCCAGGTTATGGTTGCTCCTTGTCATACCTCCCCAGCTTTTGCGCCTGCTCCGCGTACACGGCCAGCAGCACGGCGCACGCTTCATCGTCGGTCTTCTTGCCTGGGCACTCGACTTCCGCCCGCTGCTGGGCGAGCTGCATCCACTCCGCGTGCTTCACGCCGCGTTTCTTCGTGCCGAGCAACGCGCCCTGCCACTCGCCCGGCTTGACGCGCAACACGCGGGCATTCGGCACAAGCGCCAGCGCGTCCTCCGCCATTTGCGCCGCGCGGATCACCGCCGCGATGCTCTGAAAGTTGAACGACCCCCGGTGCATAAACTGGTCTTCAATGGCCGCGTAAATCGGATCGTCTTTAAAACCAGTATCGTGTTGTGATTCAACTTCTATTTGTATGCCACGGAACAATTCCTTCAGGTCAACGAAAGATGGTCGTGAAAATTTACACAAGGTCCAAACATCTCGATATTTCGCCGCCACCGCGAACGTCGGCTTCTCGCTCCAACCGGGGTCCACACCAATGTAAATATTCATGTTTTTCCTCGAACGCCCGGCCCGCAGGCGACCGGGCGCAAATCGTTGTGCCGGATAAGAGATATGACGCTAATTGCCCGGCGGTGTCATCGTGGCTACTCCTTCTTTCTCTCCGTACCTTTGCCGAAGTAGCGTTATTGGTTTATTCCTTCGGCGTCTGCGTCACGGGCGGCGGCCATTCTTCGTCGTCGTCGCCCGGCTCTCGGCCGCCCAGCAGATCCGGTTGCGCCGGCGACGTCCCCACGTCGTTCAGCGGCGGGACTTCCTGCCGCGCCGCCGGGGGCCGGCCGCGCCCGCGCTTGTACTCCGTCGCCTTGTCTTTCTCCTTCGCCTTGGCCGCGGCCTGGACGGCGGCGGCGTCCGGGGTCGGCGCGGTTTCGGTCTTCTTCACCGCGTCCAGGGTGATGTCCCCGCCGGTGTTCGCGTCGTCTTTCTTGGCAACCGACTTCTTCAGTTCTTCGGCCGAAATCTGGCCGTCTTTCAACGAGGAAAAAAAGCCCCGTAGCGAAGCGATGTTCTTCTCGTTCCATGCGTTCATCGGCTTGGCTTCCGATGTTTCCTCTTCCAGACCGACAAGCGCCTCCAGTTCCGCGCGAGAGATCCCGAAACTCTTGAAAGCCCCCACGCACTTGTCACGCGCCTCAGCGATCTTGGCGGGATTGATGCCCTTCTCGACGGCTTCCATCGCCTTTGCGATGCACCGCTCTTTCAGCCACGGCGGCATGATCGCCATGCCCAGGTTGCGAATGATCTTGCTTTGGCCTGTCTGGAAAAGGATATCTTGCTTGCGCTCCGGCTCCTTTTCCATTCCGCTGCCCATGTATTTTATTTTGGTCTGCCGAAACATGCGGGTGAGCGATACAACCTTTTCGAGATCAAGAAACGTACCGGAGAGATGCCACTCGGATTGTGATTCGCTGGACACGGACGCCTCGACGGCACAATTGCCGTACTCACGAATAAACGACGAGGCAAGGCCAATGCTTCCGCCACGAATTACTTTGCCGGCGGCAACCCACTGGTAATAAAAGTATTCCCCGGCGATCTCGGCTTCGGCTTCAAGTGCTCGCGCAATCACCGCGAGATTGCGCGGTTTCATCCGCGCAAGCGCGGCCGTGAATTGGTTTCCGATTTTAGTTAAACCGCCATCGGCGACAGCTTGCTTGGCGCGGTCCATCGCCATGCCGCTCTCTACGATTTCCCCTGTCTGTTCGTCGTAACTTGCTGCCATTTTTCATCCTCTCCTTCTCACGAATTTGCAGTCGTTATAAAATCCGCACCAGTTGTCGGAACACACCCAACTTCCCGGCGCGGCCGGTAAATAGTTCCCCGCCTTTTCAGCGGCGATCATTGCGTTAACCATCCTGAGCAGAACAATGGTGTCCTGGTCGTTGCGGGCTACGCGAATCAAATTGATCTTCGGCGTCTTGGCGTCCACGACGTTATCCCAACCGACCGCCGAGGGGTAAACCCCTGTCCTGTACTGGTAAAGCATCGCGTAAAACGAAAGTTGCAAGTCTGTCCAGGCGTCGGCTTCGCGCTTGCCCTTACTGGTAATTTTTAAATCCGTCACCAAACGCTGTATTGTCGACAGGTCCAGCCGTCCCCGTAACGTGATATCATTAGCCAGGGGAATTTCAATCATCTCCTCGACAAAATCCGGCTGAACGGTCGGCGCGATTTCCCGATGCACGATGCCGGTCACAACCACCACGCGATCTCGCTGTTCGCCGATAACCGTCTCAACGCCCTTGCTCGTCTCTTCGGCGGTGAACAGCGCGCCCTCGCGGTTTAGCCGAGCATCGTATTCCGCCACGGCCGCGTCAATCACGTCCTGCTCCGGCGGCAACGTATCCGGATCTTTTATGCGGTGGGTGTAGTCCATCTCCGCGCCCTTATGGACGGCCCCCCCCTTGTGCGCCGCGATACCTGGAGGTCGCCGCTCGTTCTCCACGTACAACCGCCGGTACTGTTCACCGCAGCGAAAGAACCCGGAGAGCTTGGACGGTGTAATGGTCCTCATTCGTCCTCTTCGCCGAGTGCGGCCAGACAATCAACGTGGCGCTCGTTTAACTCGAAAGCATTGTCAAGACCAACGATACTAACCAAACCTGTCGCGTGATAATTTTTCAGTTTTCCCCACAACCGGCATTTGTTCTCCCTCGCCTGCAACTGCGGGCAGCGGTCGTGGCAGTACGAAAGGTCGCGCCGAATTTTGAGTGTCACTTCTCCTGTAGGCATCGCTCAATCTCCCTCTGGCAGTCGGCGATTTCCCGCCGCGCCTCGTTGATCGCCTGGTGGATAGCCGTCTGGGCATCCCTTCCCCGCAGGTCCGCCAGACGTTGACGCGCATCGTGCTGTAGCCGTAGGGCTTTCAGGATCTTTCGGCGTTGAACGGTGGTCATAATTTTACTTTCTTCACTGCGAGGCAGCAGAAGACAACGGCGAAAATCACTGCTGCGGGAATGATCGGAATCCACAGAGGGCTAAACACCCACCACCACGACCAATCTATTTTCCCCCACAATTTAGCGGCAGCGAAAAGTACAGTTAAAAGTCCTGTAAGGCCAATTGGTGCGATTTTTATTTTCACAACTAAAACTCCCCGATCACCCACGCCAGGCCGCCGAGCGCCGCCAGCGTGAGCAACACGAATCCGACGAAGCCGCGCCAGTAGTGGGCGCGAAGACTATGCCAGCGCTCGCCGTCGTAACGGGCGAGATCAAAATCATCGGGGCATCGCGGTACTTTAATCATCGGATTCTCCTCTGTTTGGGCAGTTCAAACATTTCGCCGGCAGCGACTCGCCGAGGTCTGGCTCGGTCCGCACGGGGCTGTTGAGTTCGGCCCGCCGCCGTGGCGACAACTCCCCGTCGTCCACCGCCGCCTGCTCCCGCGCGGCGCACTCGTCGCACCAAAAAGAACCGGGCGCTGAGGTAGGGGGTTCGGCTCTGCTGATTGGCGCGCCCGGTGGAACAAAATGGGCGGGCGGCCGAAAACTCCGCGAAGAGGTTTGAGGACAGCCGCCGCCCAAAGAGGAAAACCGACTTGTTTTTTTCGGGGACATAGACACCTCTTCGCGGATCACATCGTGCTACGTTTTTTTTCAGATGTCAAGCTTTTTTTTCAGGGCCTCGATCCTCTCGATTTCTTCGAGCGGGACGCGAAGCGGTTTTTTGCGCAGCGGACCGAGCGTGGCGCGGATTTCGCCGCGCCGGATCGCGCCACGAATCAACTCGCGGCTCACGCCCCAGCGGTCCGCGAGCTGGGCGATGGTGAGCGCGGTAGTCATGGCGCCACCGCCTGTAGCGCCGCGAACCAGTCGCCGTGGCGCTCGTTTTTATCCGCCACGAGTTCGCCGCGGCGGAAAGACACCCGGCGGAAAGTCCGCGCCTGCTTTCCGTTGGTTCCATCCTTGTAGCACCAGAGGTCGTGGGGGTTACCGTTCGCGTACCCCCACTGGACGTCCCAGACCTTCCCGGCGGCGTCACGCGCCGTCATCCGACCTCTCGGGTAGGTGGCCTGCGAGCGGGCGATCCTCTGTTGTACTTCGTGTGTCATTTTCTTCTCCTCTGCCCCGGGGGGCGGTTACTCCCAGATCCTACGGCCCATGCTATCCCTGCCGCGTGTCAAGCCGCAATCACGGCGGGCGTCATCGCGCGCCCGGCGGTTCGCGTTCGCTTTTGTGGTGCGCATCCGATCTTGCTCTTGACGCTCATGCGCTTTCCAGACCGCCACGTTCATCTCTCGAAACTCTTGGTATCGCGCTGCCCAGTCTATTGTGGTTTTCATGCTCATCCTCTCTTGGGTGGTGGGCCGGCCGCCGGCCGTGTTATTCGGCCATCAGCCAGCCGCCCACGTTAATGCGCCCGTCGTAATCACCAGTGCGCCCGGTTACGGCCTGCGCCACCGCGAGCGCCTGCTCGTGCTGGTCCTGAGTACCTTCGGCGAGCGTGATTTTTAGCCAGCCGCACGCCGTACCCGTGCCGTGGCTGACGCTCTTGACGCTCAGGCCGGCAGACTTTAACGCCGCCTTGACTATCGCTGTTTCATCTCGTCTGTTCATGTCTTTTCCTCTTCGCGGTTTGTTCGTCTCACACCTATTTATATATGCAGCATCCGTGCCAAGATTGCGGTTTGTGCGGTTTATTTTATAAGTGCTTGATTTATTGACGGTATTTATCGTGCCGTAAATACTGGCATGGCGCTTGCATTACGCTGATTTTGACGAAAATCTGTGCAATGTTTGCCGAAAAACTGAGACAGCCTTGATTTCTTTAGGTTTTTTCGCCGTCAGAAAACCGGCGATTTTCGGCAAAACTGAGGATTGACAGGATGGCGTGACAGGATGTCAAAATGGTAGATTACTGAGAGGCGGGCGTGACAAATTGTCACTGGCGCGGAACTTGCTACGCGCGGATCATTACTAAAAAATAATCGCTCGGCGGAGCATTAAAATTGCTCTACGGCGGCGATCACCGCTGCCGTGGCGAGCGCGGAGATCCGGCAGGCCCGGACGGGCATGAGCGTGCGGATCGGGGTCTCGGCATCATAGATGTGTTCGCGCCGCGTGATCGCCTCGATGGCCGCGGCAAGCGCCAGCGGCCCTGCGGCCCCGGCCAGCTCCCGACGGTAGCCGGCGACAAGCGCTGCGGGGCGCACGCCCCGCAGCGCCCGCCACACGCGCAACGGCAGGCCGGCGGGGGACTGTAGCGGCCGCCACGCCGCCCACGCCGCCGCCTCATACTGGCTGTGCCCCAACCCGATGGTGCAGATCGCGTGGTGCGGAACGCAAAGATCTTGGAGCATGTGGATCGCCGCCGCCAGGCAGCGGAGCGCCCGCTCGCGGTCGCCGACGCGCCAGAGCGTGCGGGCAACGCCCGCGTAAAACTCCGCCAGCGCCCCGGCCGGCGGGTAAAACGTGTGCGCCCAGGGTCGGGGCGGATCAAGCGCGTGCATCCCCGGCGCCCCGACGGCCGCCGCCAGCGGCATCGGCAACGCCGTCGGATCATAGCCGACGAGCGCCTGGTCAAGCGCGGTCAGGTCCACGGCGCGCGGGCGATAGTCGTCGGCGTCCAGGCAGTAGCCGCGGCCCCCAAAATGCTGCAACGAGGTCCCCCCCGAAACGTGGGTTTGGGTCCACGCCACGAATCGGGCCGGCAGCGAGTCGCCAAGGATCACCACGTCGTCGTAATAGTCCGCGGCCTGGACACCCGCGCGGAGCGCCGCCCTGGTCGTCGGATCGGCGAGCAACTCCTGGTCCGGCGCGAGCCGGGCGGCATAGTCAATGATCGCGGCGTGGTGGGCGATCTTCAACTCGGTTTTTCCGGCTTCGGCGGCGGGAGCATCGGCGACATGAGGCCGGCGTTCTTGATCGCCTGTACGATTTCTTCGGCGGTCGGAATTTTACCCGCCTGGACTTCGGCCGCCGCGCCGATCACCGCGCCGGCAACCGTTGCCAGATCGGGCTTCGCGCCCGCCTGCTTGGCCGCCGTCACGTCAACCCACGCCTGGCCGGCGATCAACGCGACGGTAATTACGCAGGCGAAGATCGCCGCATAGTCGGGCGGCACGCCGACGGAGATAAGGTATTGCAGGATGCCCGCGCCAACGGGCATCGCGAGCAGTTTCCGTGAAGCAAACTTTGTTATCAATTCAATATTCATTTTCCACCTTGTTTTTTTTAAGCCGCGCCCTGGGAAAACGCGAGCACCCAGGAAGCGGCGTAGGCTTGATCAACAGGTCCGTGAACTTATCTCTCAGGCCAAGCGCATCACCGTCCTTTGCGTTCACCCTTGGGGTTAACAAAAAAGGCGCGGCCCCCGCTGTCGAGCAACTTAGGCCCCCGGCGGGCTACGCTGCGCGTCCACCACGCCGACCGGCCGGGCCGCGCCGAACATCAACTTCCAAAGCTTCCGTTGCGCGCGTCGCATATCTTTTTCAAACCGCGCCAAGCGCGTCGCGGCATCTTTCAGTACCGCCCAATCAATAAGTGTCGTTTTTGTCATCGGATATCCATTACGGCCGGGTCGCGCCTAAAGCTATTTTGCGTAGCTCGGCCCTTCCTTTTTGGGATTGCAAATACTTTAAAGCGTTTGCAATGCCCTGTTTTGTTTCTTTTTTGGTTGCTTTCGGCAACTTTGGTTTTCTCATTTTATTAAATCCCGAAACCTATCCCAATCCCACGCCGGCCCCGGATCGATCTTCCGGCCCGGCGAGACATCCGAGTGACCAACGATGCGCTCAACCGTAATCAGCGGGAACTTCGCCATGATCAACCGGCAAAGTTCCGCGACGGCCGCGTACTGGAAATCGGTAAATTTTTCCCACCAGCCGTCGCCAATCTTGATCGCTGGCCGCCCTGTAACTCGTTGCCTATAGCAATTTTCAAAATAGCCATCAGGATCTAATGTCAGCGGCCCCCAATTGCAAATCTCGATCCCCACGCTGAAAAAGGAAACGCCGTCTTTCGTAACACCCTTCGCGTCCGGGTAGTGCGACTCGCCTGCATGGTAGGCCACGTCATCGAGATTAACCAGTTGCGCAACGCCCTCGGCGGCCGTGCGCCCGACCACGTAATGCGCGCTGGCCTTCGCCGGGTTCGTCTTGCAGAGATAGTCAACGGTCGGTTCGAGCGCGCCGCTCGCCGTGTAATGGAGCACAATCAACGAGCATGTCTGGTGCCGCTCCGGGCGGTAGTTGACCGACTGGCGAAACGGGATGTTACTCGAATCGAACATCGGTTAGTTTCTCCCCGCACCACGGACAATAAGCAATTGCGTATCCGCTCGTCGCCATGCTGCCAGACACGATCTCATAGCCGTCAGGGCGTCGAATCACTCGACCATTCGCCGTTGCTTCCTGTAGCCCCCTGCACGACCCGTGCAAGCAGCAATAATTGTGATTCACCGGCGGCATCCTGTGTTTGCGGGCGCTCATTAGTTTCTCCGCGCCGCAATGCGACGCTGCTCGGCTCGTTTATCCGCTGTCCGCGACAAAAGCAAGTGGATTTTCTCAGCCGTTGCCAGTTGCCGGATAAATCGCAGGTGCCGCAATTCGCTGGCGATGCGGTCAAGTCGCTTGTTCTCGCGTCGCTCGTCGGCGGTCTGGCAGGGGAAACTCATCGTAACGAGACTGCCGAAATTACCACAACACGCCGTACTATCGGCTTGACCAGCGCACCACATATCATCGTTCTCCCCGGCGCCGTTCGGCCATGCCGCGGAGGATGGATTTAATGTCTTCCACGCCGTCACGAACGTTTTTTAACTCGCCGCGAAACTCGATTAGCGCCTCGCGATTCTCTTGGGTCTTCGTTTTGGCCTGTTCGATTTTCACGTCATGGTCGTCAAGCCGCTGTTCGGCTCGATTGAGTTTTTCTGGGAGCAACGTCACGGCCTGCTGTGTGGTCCACACCCACGTTGCCGCAACCGTGGCGACAAACGCCAGGGCCGCGACAATGACTTTCGGCCAGTGCTGTTTTACCGCTTGCATTTTTTTCTCCGCCTCTCGAAACGCACCGCCGCCCGAACCTCGGCAACTTCACATTCATGCCAGCGCGCCGTCGAGGCAACGCCGTTTGCTTTCGCTCCCGCCGCCAGTGTCCGAGTCGGTATGCCGCTGGGCAACGTGATCGGGCCGCGCCAAAAGTTGCGGGGGTCGTCTAAAATCCGCTTTAACATTTCACGCCCTCGCATTGCCCTTCCATGCGGCACGGCCCCGGCGTCGGGCAGGTGCAGCACAGTTCTCGCAGCACCGCCGGATCAACAACTTGCTGGGCAAGGTCCTGCTCTTCAAGATCCTTGCTCAAATCGCCGGGTAAACGATAGTAACAACGCCCCGCAATCTCGCGCTCCGCGTGCTGGCCGGCGGGCACGAGCTTTCGCCCCAGCCGCAACGAATCAATTGCCGCCGCCACGGCGATGCGCGTTACGCCTGTCGCCGTTTTTAATTCGGCTTCGCGCGTGGCGATTCGTTTCTCGAAACATGGCGCTATCACGATGCGGTCGGGCAAGAATTGCGGCTTCGGTTTTTCCCCGCCGCTCAACAATACCGCGCCCCCGATTGCCGCGACGCCCAGCGCCGCGAGCCAGTCAGTTACTTCGGTTCTGGTCATGGATTCCCCCACTCCCGCAGTTGAGACTGGCACGCGCCGAAGCAGATTTTTAACTGCCGAATCCAGGCATCCGCGAAATTACTATTGCTATTATAAGACCCTATAAAGATTGTTGTTACCCCCGATTGCGCAAGCGGAATCCACGTTTGATCGGCTGTCGCACCCGGCGCGAGATCACTTAGCCGAACATGCGCTCGACCGCCCTGAGTCCACCAGTTGATCATGCGCTCTAGGCCAATCTGATATGATGTGGTGAGCGCCGTCGTGTATGTCTGGAGGCTGCCGCCCTTGAACAATGCGCGCTGGCAAATACCGCCTTCCCAAATCCAGTCCTCATTGCCGCCGTAATGCCGATCGTAAAACGAGTTACCTCCGGCACACCCCAGCGAGCTGTCCCACTCCGTTGTGACAACGAGAACTCCACCGTAGTTGTTGTTGTTGACGACATTCGCGCCTGGGATATACGCAGCAGTCGCCGCGCGGAACGTCGAGGTCCCCATTGCCCCGACGTTCTCGATCGGCGTGGAAATGTGCTTGCCGTTTTCGAGCTGCCAGAAATCGGGCGCCCCGCGCACGGTGAACGTCAGCACCGCCGCCGAAACCGAAACGGTAATCCGGGTGCCCGTTGCCGGTACGGTTCTCACACCATAGCAGACGGACCCGGCAACGAGCGTCATACCGTTAATCACAACGGTTCCGCCGCTGGCCTGGCAGATGTCGAGGTCAAGCGTTGTCTGTGTTGCCGGCCGCGTCCAGAACGTGTAGCTGGCGACCGCCAGCGACGGCGTGTTGCCCGTTGTCGAATTGTCAAGGCACACGTCGCCGCCCGCGCAACTTTCGCCGCAACCGGCGTTAGTCAACGAGGCGCAGCCCAGATAGTTGTAGCGCTGGCCCTCGACCAGCAGCCCGGCGTTGGGCGTCACGCAAGCCGTGTTGATCGGCTTGGACGTGTAGCTCGCGCTGATCAGCGCCGGCGAATCAGGGCACTGCTGGACCGTCGCGCGGGTGACGGTGAGCGTCGGGTTGCCTTGTCCCGCGCAACCGCCTGGTGCCTGTGACCAATCACAAGCGAGCGTGTAGGGCGCGTGTTCCGCTTCGCCGTTTTCCAGCGCGAACGCCCGCGCAGCGCCAAGAAAACACAGACAAACAAACGCGAGCAACGCCAACCATTCAACGATGTTTGGACCGCGATTATTCATCATGGCCTCGTGAGTTTTTCCACGGACAGACAAACGCCGCTGTCCGCCGATGCGCGGTGGTACAGCGCGGGCAAACTTTCGCCGCAGATTTTACGCGTCACGCCCGGATAGATCGGAATGCCGTCCGTCGCCGCGCCCGCCGCCGCCGTCAACGTCGCGGCCCCCGTACCCATTGCCACGTAGGCCGTCAGCGCACAGTTGTTCGTCACAACGTAACAAACCTGGTTCGTTTCCATGCCCGCGTCTTGCGCCACAGGCGCAAGATTCTGCATGGTTTGCGTTGCGTTACTTTCGTACTGCGTCCAGTTGTGGAACGCCCCGCCGTCTTCCGGCGCGGTCTTCCACGCGCCGGCGTCCGCCGCCGGGCGGATCGCAGGATCGGTCTGCCACGTCCCAGCATCGGCCGCCGGCCGTATCGCCGGGTCTGTTTGCCACACACCCGCGTCGGCGGCAGGCCGTATGGCGGGATCTGTCAGCCCGTCTGCGCCGACGACCAGCACGGCTGGCGTGATCGGGCAACCGCCGTCTTCGCGCGGGCAAAGCCGCACGCGCTGCACGCCGTCATTGTCCGTGATGTTCCGGTTGCCCTGGCTCGTGCTCACAGTCGAGCCGGGCGGCGAGCCGTACTCCACCGCCGCCGCCCACAAGCTCAGAACCATCAACGCTGTTGCCAAAATCGCAATACTGATTTTTCGGTCCATTGCTCTCTCCTTTTACCACGCCGGCCCGGCTTGCGTGCCCGCGTCCGTGTCGCACTCCCAAACTGTACACCAGTAGACTCCCATCGCGCAACCTTCAGGATCGGCAGCGCGTCCATCCCAAACTCCGCCGTCCGCAGGCGTTGCCGCGAGCTTGAAAATAAAACTCTGCATCCGTCCGCCGGTCTTGCTTCCGCCGTCGCCGATGTAGGGGTTATCAACGTAGCCCGAAACGATCATCGTGGACGTGGCGCTTCCCGCATCGGCGTTATCCAAACTCGTTGTTCCCGTGGTCAAACTGATTGATGCGTCCAGATATGTTCCCGCGTCTTCGGCCAGAAAATCTATCTTGATCTGTCCGCGACAATAGGTCGCACCTCTATTGACAATTTGACAAGTCGCGCATATTTGCGGCGTCAATGTGGCGGAACGCAAGTACAAAAATTCCGGCCCGCCATTCAGATAACGCGATACAGTATCCCACGAATCAACGATTGACTCTTCGTCGAGCGTCGCAATGCACCTCGATGTTCCCGTCACGGCCGGTGTACATTGCAACTCATACACCACTCCCGCCGGGTTCTTCGCCGCCGGCACGCCCCACGAGACATGCCAGCGGCCGTCGATCTTCGGCGCGTGGCCGTCGAGGTCTTGGTCGTCGTGCTTGTGGCCGCCGTCCGCGCCAAGGCCATAGATCGAGTTGATCCACGCCTCTTCGATGGTCGAGACGCCGCCGGTGAATTGCGTTTTCGCGGCGAGCACGATAACCATCGCCGCCAGGATGATCGCGTAGAGCGCCATGCGGCGCGCGGTTCTGTCTTCCATCTTAATCCTCCACGGGCCGCGTGCGCACGCCCGCAACCCAAAAGTTTGTGTTGACCGGTTGCCAAGCTGGCCCCGGTGTTAATTTTGGATAACGAATATCAACCTGTACGATTGATACATTCGCTTGCCAGGCTTTAATCCTTGGCAGATCAATTTGCGTCGGCACACTCACGTCAAATCGTACTTGATTGCCAAACCACGCAACAGATCCCAGTGGCGCTTCTTCAGCCACGTATAAATAAAGACTTCCCGTGCCCAGTGGCGCAAACGCGCCGGGATCAACAAAACCTTGATTCCAGCGGAACGTATATTCGCCAGAAACGGAATCAAAATCTAAACTCGCCATTGCGTAAAGTGAATCAATCTGCCGATGCTCGCCGGTCGTCGGATCGTGCATGACCGCCAGCGCCGCGTGGAGGTGCGCGATAAATTCATTTGCCGTGCTGAATAGCCAAGCAGGTAACAATAAACCATTATCGGTCGCCGCCGCGAGCCAGCGACCGAAGGGCGGTTTTCTTTGGTAGCCGAACAGCATTACACGGCCCACGCGCGCACGAGAAACGGAAGGTCCATGTTCTCGTAATTATAGTGAAGCAAGCTCCAAACTTTGGTTTGAATATCAATATAGCGGGCTGTTTGTCCAACGATGTAGGTGTGAAACTGCCATTTTTCAGGCGTTGTTTCGAGAGTCGGATCATATGCTTCTACGTGCGCGCCGTAAAACGGCGTTGCAAACATGCCATTTTCCCACCACACACGGCACTGTCCCTCAGTATCGAGATTTTCCACTTCACGAACGCCAAGCGCACCAAGAGTTTGATCTATGACAAATTCTCGCCGCGTATTTAGATTGTCATTACCTTTATTTATTTCGTCACCGAGACCAACTGCGACAATTCCGCGCGGTAACATTTTGTCCAGATGTTTGCCCGTTTGCGCATGGTGTCCCGTGGCAAACAAAGTCCGCAAGTTGTCAGGCAGGGCAAACAGATCATTGAGCCAACCAACAAGCCAAGGTGCATCAAGATAGGTCTCTGGTAATGCTTGAATACCACCGGTCGCGGCTCGCAATGAATTGTGGTGCGCGGTCAAAAAGAATGAACGATTTACAAAGCTAATACCTGGAGCATAGTGATAATCAACCGAACCACTTTCAAGATCCAATAGTTGAATCCGCGCAATACGATTGACGCTAGTTGTGTAAAGCGGCGTAGCATAATAAATGTGTTGCGCGCCAAACGAAAAGGGACTAACCCCGTAGGCGATTTTCTTTAACGGTGAAACTGTAACCTCGATTATTAGATCATCCTCGTCAGTCCACGTCGCATCATCGAATAGTACATCTATAGTTCCCAAAGCAACTTTGCTTACCGACGTAATGCCCGGATGTTCGCCTTGAAAGACATAGTTAGTTAAATCATCATCATAAAGACATAACGCCTTGGCGCGCGGCACGCGCCAGTTATTATGTAAACCATCTGCGTTGTGCTCGGCGAGAAACGCCAATCGCGCGGCGTTGTAGTTTTGCGCCAGCGTTTGGAACTTGTCCCAACTCGCCCAATCGCCCAGCCGCGCTATGAGATGCGAAAACGCCATCACCAAAACCTTTTGCCCGCGATATCGGCCGCCGCGTGATCGCCGTTGGAATTACATAGGTAAAGGTACTTTGTTCTCTCGTCGTCCGATGCCCGCGAAAGACCTTTGACAATCTCGAATGACAAACCGGACGCGGAAATCCATGAACTGTAACTAACGTGAATTTGCACGTTGCTATAAATAGCCGTCACGCGAGCCAGCACGCAATTCTCTGGGTTACTCGCATCATATACACGCATTGCGTCGCCGACTTGCGCCAGCGAAAATTGCGTTCCGGTCCCAACAATTACGCCAGATCCCGCTGCTACTTGCGCCGTCCCGTCAGCGGTAATCCCCAATGTGGCGAAGTCCGCGCAAAACGCGCCGTCGTTGTTGAACACCGCCGGCACATCGGCGGCGCGCACAACGGTTTGATGCGACTGCGGATCGTATTGCTGCCCCCAGATTTCCAGCGGGCGTCCGGTCCATCCGCCGGCGCCCGGCCCGTAGTAATGCGTCAGCCGCAGCACGTCGTCTAACGCCTCGGCCCAGCCCCGTCCGTCGCTCTCGTATTCCACGAGCATACGCGGGTTCTGGCGTGTCGTCAGATAGCGGATCGCCGCCGCGAACTGGCGCACGGAATCCATGAGCCACGGCAATTCCAGTTCTTGCGCGAGCGTGCGCTCGCGCGCCGCGCGTGAGGTGGTGTCAAACACGTCTCGCGTTTCGTCGTCACCATCCGGCCAGGAAACGTCGGTCAAGTTGCCGAAAAGTCCTTCTCCCTGCGGAGCAAATGCGAACTGCGGGTTATTCGCCTCGTGCTCGCCGGCCAAGCGCACGGTTGAATAAAAATCGCCATAATCGGCGGCGTTCGCCGAAACATCGGGCGTGAACCAATGCAGTTGCAGCTTGTTGTTGCCGGTCCACGCGGCCCGCAGGTCCAGCGTTGCCAGCATTTCACCGATCACTTCCAGTACGGTTTTTTCGGCGTCGTCAATCACGCCGCAAACTTGCACGCCCCACTGTTCGCATAGGTCGTCCAACTCCGCAAAGTTCGCGGTATCGCATCGCGCCAGGCCGTCGTTACCCGATACGCGCGCGCTATAGTATTGTACTATATCGTGAATGATTTTAACTGGAGTATTTGAATAAACACTGACCGTTGTGTAATGCGCTCGCACATTAAATGCAATCTCCGCGCCGTCTTGGTTTAGTTCGCAATAGGATTGCACTGTCTCATCAAATGAACGCCAACAAGCCAAACAAATTACACCGAGAGTGCGAAAATAAAGGAAACCTGTGTTATTCGGCTCATGTAATAAACGCCACTCGCCATCATCTTTTCCCTTAATCCACACGTCCTCAATTTGCAATGGCGCTTGATATATAGCGTTCACATGAAATGCAGATAATACCCATTCACGGCCCGTTTGGTTTGCTTCATTGCGATAGGTCCCAACGTAGATCCCCGGCACGGCCCCGCCGATCTTGTATAGGTCGCCGAAGACCAACGGGATCACCTGGCCCACAGCCGCGGCGTCCAGGTTGTAGCCGGCCGCCGCCGAAAACAATGTCTCGCTCACCACGGGCAGTTGCGCGCTCGCCGTGCCGTCGTTAATGACGAAACGACCGAACGGTTCCTTGACTTCCA
>Ga0208958_1002444_pt1 | contig 15985 bp, 21 predicted proteins | sample RifOxyB1_FD_184032 | JGI IMG/M metagenome (GOLD analysis project Ga0208958, IMG submission 184032) | Soil microbial communities from Rifle, Colorado - Rifle Oxygen_injection B1 (SPAdes) | ecosystem: Environmental > Terrestrial > Deep subsurface > Rock core/Sediment | place: Rifle, Colorado... | reverse complement strand
CGAAAGATTCGAGCACCTGGTTTCGGTCCAACGAATTAACCAGATTGAGCAGGCCGCAGGAGACCTGCTTCACTAACCGATGCGACCCTCAGACACGGAAAAGTTGCCGCGACCCTTCATCACTGTAAATTGGGATGTGGCGAAAATATTCAGGCGCGATCCGCCGACGACACTTCAGTGGTTTCCTCGGCACCGATCCTTTTGGCCAAGTCTTACGAAAGCGATCTATCCATGCTGCTCGTGTACGAGCACAGGAGCGAGCGGGCTGGCTCTCTAAGCAGATATACCCGCGATACTCGTCTAGCCCGTACCGCTCCAATGCGTTGTGGATCGTGACCGAGCTGGGACCGTCGATCTTCCCTTCCGTCACGAACTTATAGCTCAATCCAATCGCCTCATTGATCCGCATTCCAGAGTTTGCCAGGACCATGAACAAATCTGCCGATTTTGGACGAATCTCACGGAGTTTATCTCGAATAGCGAAAATCTCCTCGGGTCGAATTAGGTCATCCGCCGTGACTACGAGTGTGTCGCCCCTTTTATGATTTGGGCACTTTGGAGACTGAAGTATCCAGCCCTTCGAGAAACAAAAGTCCATGAAACGGTTGAGCGCCTTGATGACCTTGACCTGCGTATTGAGGGACAGGTGTTGCTTCCGGTATTTTAGCGGCGGCGTCTCCTTCAACCACTGGCGGAATTCGTCAAAGAGGAAGTGCCACTCGTTCAAGTTATTGAGGCTCGACTTGCTCAGGAAGAAGGCGAAAGCGTAGGTGCTCAAATAATATATGTCGTTCTCCCAAGAATTCGGAGCCCGCTCCTTCTGATACTCGGCGAACCGATCCAGGTATTCCTGAAAGTTGTGATACTTTTCCTTCCACTCTCGTCTCATCTGAGCGCGATGACGAACCGTATCTTGAACTGCGTTCTGCGACTTCACATAGGCGTGGACTTCGTCGGGATTCTGGCTTCCTCGAATGTGCTGAGGAACAGAACTGACAGGAACGGCGCAAGACTGCTTCTTGTCTGGATCGTAGACCCAAAACTTCCAGCGGAGCCCAACCACCTGGCCCGTTTTTCGATCAACTTTTTGTAACTTCTCCGCTCGCATCGTTCCGACAACCTTCCGCGAATCGGCGAAGGTACCAGATCGGGGCACTGGGCGCACCGGCCCTAAAACGTTCGGCGTGGTATCTTGAATAGAAGGCGGGCCTGAGCCCGAAATGCTGCTTGGCTCGATGGCCGTAGCTGCCTTCACCTAAAACCTCTTGATGAAGGACTCTGGGGCCGGGTCACATCCCGATTACCGGCTTGCCTGGGTCACAAAGAATTCTCTCGCTCTTCAAGAGAGCGAGCTGCAAGGTCGGCATCTTGCGCGACCAGAATCTATAAGTTCAATATACAATGTAATCGACCGTCAGCCGGTCAGAGTTTTTACAAACACCCCAAAAATCCCTCCGACTGGTAGCTACTCCGAGACACTTTCAGCCGCGTACGAAGATCGCACTCATGGCCTAGGAATGGAAACCTTACAGATATCTTTGCGAGAACTTGCCCCATCATTTCAGAACGCATGAGTGCTCTGTAAGCCCGCCCGACACGCCTTTCCATCAACTCGTCATAATTTGTAAAATAGGTGATCAACAAATCAACGCATACGCGATCTATAATCGCTCCTGGCGAACCTACTGAAATCTGCCGACCAAGCTCACCAAAGAGCCTCCGATTCTCGTTGTACCGATCCACGGATGCCCGAACGAGTTCTTCTTGCGACCATTTAGGCAAATTAATGACGAGTTCCGAAATCACACGCGCTCGGAGGGACTCTTTCCGCTTATTCGATGAAGTTTTTGACCTAGCTTTTCGCGCATATACTTTTGAGACGGCCGCCTTGAACGCTTCGCTCTTCTCGACTTCTACGATGCGATCCTCGCTATAAAGATGAATGGGAGTTTTGCGATTATACCGATTTGGCCGCGTCTGACATGGCACAGGAACAAACGTAGCTATCATCCCGTGAGTCCAACCCCTTTTACGCATAAGGGCGGTCTTAGTTAGGTAGTTTCTGTCGCAACCAGATTCAAATTGCAGCAGGACGATCTCACGCTCGTCACTGCTCAAGGAGTCCAACTCAATGTCGGAAAGCAGATTACTGGAGACCTCATTCCTACTGTTTTGAAGGCCCATTGAAATCCTTTCCACCCCAGGGCTCTGGCCAGAAAAACTCATGTGGCTTTCGTTACTAAGTCTCTTCTTGTTTTCTTGGAACATACTGTTTCCTTTCAAAACGATCTCGGCAAAATCCCGCGCCGACCGGGGTGTCCCTGATTGTTGAAAGACGGAAGCAAGCCAAGGATGAACTCGCCTCCGTCATGCATTTAGGTCATAAGTTATGATTGCCTGGTCGGGTCACCTGCTTTCCGGGTAATCGTATGGAAGTCAGCATTGCAGCGATTATGGGGGCACTTCCAATACCCTCGGCTGTTGCGATGCTGCCGTGGCCGCTGCATCGGATGCCAAGTGCCTCCGCATTGAACGCACCCGAGAAGCATTCCGAAAGCATCCAAGACTCCCACTCCTCGACTCGCCAAGAATTTCACTTGCCGACGACCCACTACGCGCAACTTATTCATATGAATCTCCTTTCTTTCCCGTCGCGGCGGCGAAAATCTGATCCGCAAATTTCTTAACTTCCTCCATGCTGACTGGGAGAGACACGAGAGACCCGTTTTTGAAATCCATGTTGATCAACGGCCCTCGCCTTTTCTTTCCCAGAGGAGGCCAAAACCGGGGGCTATCTTCTGGCTTGAGTCCGCAATCTTTTAGCTTCTTTCCAAACTCATAGGAGCTTCTGATTGAGCTGGTTGGATTGTCGTCCCTAAAACATCGAAACAGGACTTCGGTCGGGCAAAAATTTGGGCCGACAGCGATCCCGCGATCCTCCAGCCACGCGGCTATTGGGTTGACGTTCTCGTTTGCCCTCTTGAGATATTCTTTCGTCGATTGGTTTTCCGCGAGCACCGCATCGTCTATCACTTCGCGGTAGGCGGCTAGACACTCATGGATAATCGCACTCATTTCGTCCAGGAGCCTTTGGCGAAGTCCAGGGTCCTGATGTTTCGGATCGAGAGAGTTTGAAAACTCAACGACGCGAATGCGCTTCAGGATTTCTGGCCGGTTTGGGAGCCAGCCGTCGTCATTAGCGGCACAAATGAACTTACAGCCGTGCGAGGTCGTGTCTCTTCCCCGATGGAAAATATGATAGCGAAGCTCCTCGAACGTGATGAGTGCCTTGAAGGCCTCAAGGTCGCTCATTTGAATCTTCGCCTCCATCGCAATGCTGACTCGCTTGCCGATGATGTTTTTGGCTCTGTTCTCGTCCCTGATGACCTGGCCAGGACTTTCTTTGGCAACAAGAACCTTGCCAAGAATGTCCTCGATCAAGCCCAGGATCGTGCTCTTACCCGTGTCCCGTGGGCCGTACAGAATCAGCATTTGTCCTTTGCGACGATCGTCCGTCAGGATGTAGCCGAGGAACTGTTTGAAAAGCTTGCGATCCTCTTCGCGCTCAACGTGTCCTTGTAGGATGCGATCGAGCGATGGCGCTGACTTTGGCACGAGGAGCTGCTCCCGTTCAAAGGCGACGGGAAGGACATAGTTGAACCTGAAGTCTTTTGAATGCGGTATCAGCTCCAGTGTGCGGAGATTGAGGACACCATTATTGAAATTTACCAGCTCGGGATGTGTTCCAAGTGTTCTCTTTCTCTCATAACTCAGGGCTTCAAGCCGGTCCTTGAGACCCGATGCTGTCGGCGACCCGGTGGTCGTCTTGAAGATCGGCCAGAGCAATTGCTGCGGCTCCTTCTCGTCCCAGTCGAGGCGGCGGTAGTGATCACCCGTCCATGCCCAGAAGTGTCCTTGGTCGTGGACCCAATCTTTCGTTGCTTCGAGCAAGGCTTTAAAGGCGCCTTCACCAGAAAAGGAGCCCGTCGTTTTGGCCGCCTTGTCGATCTTCCATTTCTTGCGCGTCTTCCAGTCAGGGAGATGAGCCGAAAGGAATGCTTCAAGGTCCTCCTGGACGACATACCCTTTCCACGCAGCTACTAGCTTTTGAATAGTTCCCGTAAGGATGCGAGTGAGACCAGGGAGGCGGCAGGCAGACGTGTATTTCCGATGGCCCTTGAGCGGCCCAGCATCCAGCTCATAACGATCATCCTCGGCGATAATCTCGTAGAGAGCATTACAGACGCGGTTCGCCAGCTCAGGGTCCGCGATCGGAGCCCTGAGTGAGATAACTACGTGAACGCCTTTCTTACCGCTGAAGACCGCGAAGCTGAACGGAACTTCCAGCTCTGCCAGATAGGCCAAAAACTCGTCCGGCTCGTCCTCGGCGACGCCGTCAAAGTCGAGCAAGACATTGCGGACACCAAGGGCGGTCTTAGCCCGCCCATTGCTACCCGCCACGATCTCGTCAAATTGATTGAGCGAGACCTGCTCGATCGAGAGACGACGCTTGGTCTTGCGGTTAGGGTAGATGAACTTTCCAAGACGGTCCTTGATCCACTTCTTAGTGCCATCTACTCCAATGTCGTCCGCGAAGGCATCCTTCCCGCTGTCAGCGGCACCGGACCATTTCTCAACGGTGTCTTGCTCGGGGTATCCCTCAGTGATGGTCTCGCCATGCTCATTCTGTAGAAGCTCGATCTCGAAATCAGCGCCTCTCGGAAAGATCGCGCCTTGCATAGGCTCGGGGTGCAAGTAGTCTAGGTACTCTTCCGGCAGCGACTTCTCCGATGCTTGCTGGTCGGAAGATTCGCTCGCAGTGGGCGAGTTGCCCGAATGATGCATGAAACTCTGGCCTTCATCCGAAGGGTTGATTGCTTGATTGTTCGATCCGCTCTTCATTTCGTCGTTCATATGATTTCTCCGTTTCTTGTTTATGGACTCGATTGCCCTTTCCGTTAAACCAGCGTGACACACTGCATGGTCAATACAGTTGACCTTGAGAAAATAGGTCAATACAGTTGAATTAGAGGGAGTGTCGCGTTCAGGGGCCATGAAGAAGAAAGCGCAAGGGAAGAGGCAAGGCAGCAGGGCGAAGGCAAATCGGCCAAAGAGGGTTGCTGGGCTTACATCACAACTACGGGTTGCCGAGATATTGCGCGTACTACGAGATGGCCGTGAATGGTCAGTAGCCCAACTTGCTAACGCGATTGCTAGGTTCCGGGAGCTTGATGGCCGTGTCCCGAAGGAACTGAAGAAAGCACTTGCGAGGGATATTCGGAACCTGGCCACACTGGGCAGGATTCAGGCATGGTACATCACATCCGATAAGCAACGCCTTGACGTGAACGAAACAAAATGGCGACCAAGGTATTCCTTGCGCTGTAAGCTTCATTTGCGCTTCGACGAACGCGGTAACGCTATCGACGAGTCCCGCACCGATCGTCGCCGGAAGAGCGAAGTTTCAGAGAGCAAAGGAAAGCCTACCCCTGCCACTTCCCAGCCCGATCGGCTCCTAAAGCAAGCCGGATATGACTACGACGCTTCAGACGCTACCAAGATCGAGTTGACCGATACCTTTCCTCTAACAGGGCAGTGCATACTATCGGTCATTCTTGAACCGACCAAACGCCCTGTAGCCATCCGAGTCGAGGGATTGGACCCAGATTCTGTGAAAACCCAGCTCGCGCTAGTTATCGGTCGCAACACAGACCAGGACAACCTTCACTCTGCAATCAGCAAGGCGAAATTAGCGTTCGACCTCGGTTTGCTGTACCTCTTTGTACCCGACATTCAGGTGAGTCGCCCAAAGAAGACCGGCAGCATGGGGAACACCTGCATTCAGGTCACGCCAGGCGAGAAGACAGCCCGCATCGAGGACTTGAACTCTGTGAACGGGACTCGATACACAAGATCAGGTGATCTTTTCCAAGAAAGCATTCGGCGCTGCTTAGGTGGACGTGTAGCAAATCAGGTTGAGCGAGAAGCCAACGACCGAACTATCCCTCGACCCAGTCCGTCGGAGCCCAACTCGGCGAACTGGTCACAGGTGAAGGGCGTCGAGACGATCAATATTCCCGTCCTTATCCAGGTCGGGTCTACTCACATTCTGATCGCATAGTCTGGAACGGGTACGAGAACGGCATCTTGATGCAGTCGTTGCGGCGGAAGTAAGTGGTTCTCCTAGTATTTCTTCGTTGGAACGGACGGAACACTTGGAGCGATAAATTTATATATAGACCGAGTAGATTTTAATTCAGCCAAGTCAGCTAAATATTATCTCATTATATAAAATCCCCCTGTTGCTAGTGTTCCACCCGTTCCTGATTCAAATTCCCGGCACATCCCAATGATCTGAGAGAGAACGGACAAATCCCTCTCCTGTCGCCACCCGTTCCACTACACTGCCTTGCTCTTCGACACGTCGAGGTAAACAGCCGGAGCCATCGAAGTCTCAAAAATATTTTCAGAAACCGCAAAAAATAGCGATTTGGAGCCTAATCTTTGTAGATAGGTATGACTAATAAAAGGCTCCCTTTCAGTATTATCCATTTGTCTGGCGTCGAAGCGCACGTCTTCGCACCCCTTTACGGAAACCCGATTCGTCGGGTCCATGCAGCAGAACTCTCACAAACTGGTCAGCCATTGCCCAAGCCCGAGCCTCTTTCTGACTGGGGCTCCGATGACGACACGCCTGTCACGACCTCGAATATCCAGCCCCAGGCTGATCAAAGTGCAGAAACAGACTCTTATACTCCCTTGTCAGCTCCAATCCACGCGCCTGCAATTAATCCGCGTCGTCGCGGTCGCCCTGCAAAAATTCACGCCTTGTTACCACTCGTACAGGAGTACCTGCGCCTGAAGCAAATGCATGGCTCTGCCGCGCCTACTGTAGCTGCGTACCTGAACGCGATCGGAAATCCGTGTAGCGAACGCACTTTTTTCACTGCGCTCAAGCAAAATTCAAAAAACATATCCTAATCTCTTTAGTAGGGCTTCAAATGCCCATTTTCGGAGGTACTTATGAAATTCTGGCGTCCCATTCACTTTCTACTTAACGCTCTCAAGAAGAGCGAAAACTCAGCCGATCGACTCATTTTCGATTCGATCAGACTGGCTCGGCCCAACACAGCTCAATGGAGCCCGCCTATTCCGGCGCTGGTTGATACCGGCTCATCGGACTTGATGCTTCCCATCGGATTGGCAAGGAAGCTAGGACTGCCCATTGGCAACCTTACACCTGCAAAGTTTGCAAACGGTCAACTTACTCAGGTTCCAACTGTAATGGCAGACGTAAATTTTGCAGGCCTTCAGCTTGCCAACGTCGCCTGTGGCATCGGCCCTGACGAGGTTCCATTGCTCGTCGGAATGAACGTCCTGCGCTACTTTGACATGAATGTCCGCGACGGTCGTGCCCGTTTCACGCTGAACGACGAAGCGGTCACTAACGAGCTACAAGCGTATGTCTCTTCCAAAGCTGACGACGAGGAGGAGTAAGCCATGCTGTACCGTATGCGCGCCTCGAAGCTGAGTAAGAACGGCGATGATAACGAAGAAGTCGCTCACTACGAAATCCCGATCAAAATTCGCCGATCGGACGACGACTCGGACGATTGGACTGAAGGTACAGCAATCATCGACACCGGCTGCCAAATGGGGCTTTGGCTACCTAAGAAGCTCTACGAGAAGATGGGCGGAAAGGTTTGTAGCCAGAAAAATACGACCGTCATCGACGGCTCCTCCATAAAGCACGACGTAGGCACGGTTAACCTCCGCATCGGCGACAAGAACTTCCCGGACACGGAGTGCAGCCTGACGGATGCAGACTTCACCGTAATCGGGATTCCAGTCATTTCACAGTTCGACCTCACGATCAAAGACGGTCGCGCTCATTTGAAGGCCAAAGATTAATTGCAGTGCTCATCGGGCTCCAGCTTGAGTTGGAGTTCGTTGGGCGCATGAACGCCAAAACTTTGCGGTCCTAATGAGGCTGCAATAATGGAGACGAGACACCCTAAACCCTGCCGCCAACTGCGCAATTCATGCCAGAAAGACCCCGAAAAACGGTAGGGCATGGGCTGTCTCGTCTCTCAAGCAAGAGTCTGGGCATCGAGCACGTCTCCTTCACACGAAATCCGAATCACCGCTCTCAATCGACGCTTGACTCCCGGCGCATCGCTGACCAATCCAATCGACAAAATGCCACTGGACCAAAGCCCAGTCTCAACTTCGATGCAGTTATGTGTTTCACGAGGTTCTTCGACGATCGTATGACCAACAACCGCCTTACCTCCAAAGTCTTTGTGGGTCCGCTGCCAAAGCAATTCGTCGATGCTATGCTTTTCAACGGGGCGCTGTGGATTGGGAACCCCCGCGTGGACGAACGTCAAGAATCTCGATTTGTAGAACGGTCGAAGCGATAGCAGGAACTGCACATCCTCTTCTGGCAATTTCCGCTCATATTCCTCGTAGGCAGAATTCTCTTGAGGCATAACTTCACGCCCAGTCCTGATGGCGTTCAAAAGCATGGCCTCGTGATTGCCCATCAAAAACTGCCAGCCGGGATTTTCCGCCTTCGCCTCCCTCAACACCCTGATCGTCTCGCGGGAACTGGGTCCGCGATCCGAATAGTCGCCCAAAAAAACTGCTCGGAGCCCGAGCGCCTCGATAACCTCGGCGGCGGCTCTGGCAGCAAGTGGATAGCCGTGAAGATCGGGCACAGCGGCGATCAAGTCCGGCTGGCCACGAAACCGTTGAACGAAGTCCTTCCCAAGCGCAACAATTGCGCCCGTACCCGCTCGATATACGGACGGTTTAGTAACGTGCTTCCTAGTCATGACCGTCACCTGATTTCTTTGGCGTTTTATGTGCCACTTCGGAGGACGTTTTCCGTGCGCCGCGAATAGCCTCCGTGATGGTGCCCATCGAGACGCCGAGCCTTTTCTGAATAGCGCGGTAGCTGAGTCCCGACGCTCGAAGCTGGCGAATGGTCTCTGGGTCATGCTTCGGAGGGCGTCCAAGGCGCTTCCCCTGACTACGGGCGTAGGCGAGTCCCATCTTGGTACGCTCGACTAAGAGACTTTTTTCAAACTCCGCAAGGCAGCCAAGGATTTGTGCGAACAGGCGACCAGACGGGGTACTGTAGTCGATCGCATCGGCGGTGGCGCAAAACAGAACACCCAATGCTTGGAACTCGTCAAGCGAGGCCACAAGATGCTTCAGGCTACGGAAGAGCCGGTCGAGCTTCACGACGACCACCGCATCCACCTGACGACTCCTGACCATCTTGAGCAGCTTCTTGAGTCCGGGGCGGTCGTCGGTCCCACCGCTGTAGCCGTGGTCGATGACCTCTTCAGCGATCTCCCAGCCGCGAGCAGCGCAGAACCGGCGAAGCTCATCCCGCTGGATTTCGGGACGCTGCCCCTTGTCGTCCGTGCTCACTCTTGAGTATGTGGCAACACGGAACGGTGACTTCACTTGTCACCGCCCTTGTCCTTTTTCACGGCAGCCAGAACCCTTTGGACGGAGGATCGGCCCACATTAACTCCCTTCGCCCTCAACGATCTGACGGAGCCTCGAACGCTTCCAATCCTTGCGTAGGTCTCGACAATGAGGTCACGAGTCTGCTCATTCAACGGGGGTCTCCCAACTGGAACTCCGCGTTGACGCGAGAGAAAAACGCCCTCACTAACGCGCTTAGCCCTGTGCAGGTTTGCCGTTCGGTTCAGTGTGTCCAGCACCGCCGCGACCTTGTGATAGGTCGGATCGGTGGTTTGAAGAGTGAAGTATCCCGGCATGATTACGTTTATGCCGCGCTGAAGAGCTGCCCCAAGCCACGCGGCGGCCTCGCCGACTTTTCGCCCCAGCCTCGCGCTGCTATCCGTGACGACAATGCTGCCAAGGGGAAGGTCTCCAGGTTTTATCTTCTTGACGATGGTATCGACAACTTCGCGGATGCCGAGCTTACGAGCCTCGGCAGTGAGCTTGCCCTCCAGCTCCTTAAGTCGGTCGTGCTCGTGAGCATAGGGAGGAAGATAGAGGATGGCCTTTCGATTTCCCATGTCACCTCCTCAAGCCGCCATCCTGGCCGCGATTGCTAGGGCAGAGCGATTGATCTGAGCACCATCACCAAACCAAAGCGAGTCGAGCCGCGAATCCTGATTTCGTCCTCTAAAATAGGACAGATTTTCTGTGATTGCGTTATACGCCGCCCAGTAAGATCCTTTCACTCCGGGAAGGTCGTTTCCCCGTCCTGCCTGAAACAGCTCCTCGATCAATTCCACTGTCTGGGTGGCTGGCTTTGAGAGCGGTTTGTCCATCGGCATTTCCATGACCAGCTTGATGTACTTCCGCAAGTCCTCAGCGTTAATCTGGGTATTCGCCAGGAGCTTGTAACACTGATCCGCCGTCGCTTGAAACTGACGGTCGGCGACGTTGATCACTTCGCGGAGTTTTTCGAGAGTTTCACTAGTCCGCTTCGAGTGACGGACGCGGATTAGCTCGCTACCAGCCTTATCGCTTTCGGCAAGGGTCAGAGTATTGTTGCAGACCACGCGGATGGGCGAAAACCCAAGACGAACGGACAGCGTGCCGTCGTGACTGTTCGAGAGCAAAATGTACTTCTTGACGATATCATCCTTGGCGACCTCGATTGGGTCACGGTTGATCGCGGCGAGAACCCAAACACGTTTTCCCTCTTTGAGCGATCCCGCCGTTTCGAGCGATACGTCACCCGACTCTACGAGCAGATTGAACCAGGCGAAGGCGTCTCGATTTTGAAGGGGCTCGTACTTGGGACCGACGACCCCAAGCACCTTGTTGTCAGCCTTCCGATATGTAGCGAAAGCCGGAACAACTTGCTGGTCATCCTGGGTGACCAGTGTCTTCTTGCCAACTTCCCAGTTCAAGCCAGCCAGAACGATCGCTTGCTCCGTGCTCGGGGCTTCTTCGATCTTCACCCCGAGGCCATGCCAGGGCGTCTCGTGCCGAAAAAACATGCTCTCTAAAAGATGGGCCACAAATTCTCCCTTCGTTAGAAATGGACTTGGATAGCGACGGTCAGCCGACGAGAAGCTTCTTGTAGACGCGCTGGGGTGTGTTGAGAGCGACGATGTTGGCCTCGTCCTTCCCCAAGCGCGAAATGAACTCCTCCTTCCAAGAAGGGAAGGTTCGATTCGAGGTTTTCACTTCGAGGTTGTAGCGGCAGCGCGACGTGTCCGCACCAGCTTCGATCTTGGATATGATCGCGGCCTCTTTCGACTCCAGGTGCGGTTCAAGCAGCTCCATACGGCGCTTGAGCGCGGCGAAAGTGTCCCTCATAGCGATAAGCTCGGCGACCTCAAGGTCACAAACGGACATGCGTTCGGCAGTGATTGGCGTCATCTGGTAATCTCCTTGATAAAACCAGAATAACGCACAAAGTCATTATAGTCTACCTAAATAGTCATATTTTTGTATGACTCGCTGTATGACTAATAATATTCATTACTTTTGACTTTTAGCATCCAGGAGATCGGAGAGGAACTCTTCTATCACTTCGGACATTGAGACACCTTCGTCTTTGCAGAGCCTTTTAAAGTCCTTCACAAGCTTCTTGCTGAGTTTAAACGTATGACCTGTGCGATCTACAATGTCGGTCTTTTTATCGACTACACGCTTAAAAATCTCCTTCGCGCTCGATCGTGCTGCCATATTCATTATCTCCTAATGGTCCTTTCCATCTTCTCATAAAGTCATATCGGAAGTCATACGAACATACTTGACTCAAGTCATATACTAATTTAGTCTGGTATTGTCCCGTAAGGTTTTAGGGACGGAAAGTTAGAGGGTGCTTGTTCATGACCCATTTCAAATACTCCTCGGTCAAATACCTACCCGCCGAGCCGTTCGATGAATTCACACCGCCCGAGAACCGCATCACGGCGGCCATCTACATCAACTTTCCCCAGGATCAGACGCAAGAGCAGTGGGAAGAAAGCTTTCAGAACAAGCGAGCTAAAATAATCTGCGCTCGAATCAGGAGCGTCCCTCATGTCACGGATGTTGACTGGGATCAGGACTACATCGCAATCCGTTTTAGCGACGAGGTTTGTGCCCCCGACCTTCTGCCCGAGATCAGGACCATCCTCCGCGACGAGGAAAGAGAGTACGACCGCGCCGAGCGCGAACAAACCAAAGCCGAGATTGAGAAGCTGATCGCATCGGTGAGGGCTGAAAACTATGAGGAGAAGCTGGTCAAAGGGCACGCCGTACTCGACGCTCGCACAGAGAAAGAAAACGCTCGTCATCGTCTCAATCCACGCTTCCAGCCAGGTAGCGGTATTGCGGCTGGGCTTGAGGTCATCGTCGATCCCGCGACAGTCAAGAAGCGCGTTTCAGAGATGGAAGCTAGGCTCGACAAATTCATGCTCGACGGTGGTCTTTCCCTGCGCGACGTAAAGTCGGTTCAGCCCAACGGACTCTATAAGTCGGTTCGGGACGTGACCTATCGGTTTCCGTATCAGGAATTTCTGGTCATTATTTCCATTAACTGGCAGCCCAGCCAAGAGCCGCTTGGAAATCCTCTTCCCGTGATCTTCGCCGAAGTCCTCATCAGCGAAATCCCGGAAGAGCACTCGAAAGACTTCTGCGACCTCGTACTGCGCATGAACAAGCGCCTCTCCGTCCCGGTCAAGGTCGCGTGGATTTATGAACGGTGCTTTGGGCTCGTCGCAAGATGGCATCTCGCTTCGATTGACCCGATCTACCAGGACCACTGTCTGCGTGCGCTTCTTCCGATCGCCACGGATATCTACCGCGAGCTGAACGGGAAGTTTCATCTCCCGACTTGGAAGGAGCACTGCGACGCCAAGGAGCGCAAGCCATGCTGAACTCATCGTCGCTCGGATACTTCAGTCAAGCGAGATTGACCTGTAGTCAAGTGAGGTTGATTTATGCGGGCCAAACTTGACTCCCTGTTAACCAGTCTCAACAATCGGGCGATTATAAAAGAGATGCGTTTAAAGGAAAACTTGCGCCTCATGCTCGACCGCGTGGGCATGACAGCGACTCAGCTCGCCCGAAAGTCGGGCGTATCAAAGCAGGTCATCTCGCTCTGGTTGTCGGGAGCGGAACCCCGAAAGCTCGACCAAGTGAAGCAAGTCGCCAACGTACTTGACGTGAGCGTTGACGCGCTTTGCTTTGCTGATCTTTCTCGGAGCAAAGACGACTGGAGCACGTTGAACTCGGACGAGGACATGGAAAGCTTTATTCGGGACGGCTGGATCGGCGGAGTCTTCGAGGTCCGACTTCGGCGAATTCGAGGCTCAACTGATCGGAAGAAAAATAAATAAGGAGAAGGACTATGAAAAGACTCGCCCTTGCATTCTCAGTATTGCTGATTGTCGGCTGCAGTTCCGCACCGACGGTATCGACACCCGAGAACACGCCCGACCGGGTCGTCGCACGAATTGACGATCTCTCCTCACGTCCGGGATGGCTCCACGAGTCCGAGCCATTCAAGATAGAGTCCGGCACTGTCACAAACCTCGGTCAGACCACCATTCCCTCCGACCACCGCGTCGAAGCGGCATACCGGATCGCGGAGAACTCCGCTAAAGCTGGCATCGCCAGTGCGATCGAGCAGCGCCTTGAGTTTATCTTCCAAAACGCGGAAGAAGGTACCGCGATTGGATCGACCCAAGCCCGCTACATCGGTGCGGAAGCCGCCAAACTGACCACCAATTCGCTCCGGCCTGGAAAGCGGTACTGGGAGAAGGTCGCTACTACATCGGATTCGGGAAACCGCACAACCATCTACCGCGTCTTCTCCACGGTCTCGATGCCCGAATCTGACTTTAAGGCCGCCATTATGGACGCAATTCGTAGGGCTCAAGGCAAAGGCGGACTCTCGGCTGATTTTGCCAAGAAGGTCGATTCGCACTGGGATCAGTTCACGAACGCGAACCCTCCCGCCAAAGAGTGACTGTGCGCGTAGGGGCTACTCTCGCCATCATTCTCTTTCTAGCGCCGATCAACGCATGGTCGGCCATGCCAGAGTGGGCTAAGTCGGCAACCCAGCAGCGATCAGGAGCTATCCTCAAGGTCGTTTGCTCTGGTTCGGGGCCGTCAATGGACGTGGCAAAACATGAGGCGATTCAAAGCTGTCAAAGCTCTGCGAGTCATGAGCTATCCACCTCTATAGAGGTCAAGAGCTTGAGTATCGAGACTGAGCGGAGCGTTGGATTTCACCAAGAAGTCAGCGAATCGAAAGCCGTGTCGGGCCTCCGCTGTCAGATCGACCGAGAGGAGACCGAAGAGCTGAATGGAGCGTTTCGGACCTATCTCCTTTGCCGGTTCGATCTTTCAAAGGCCCACTCGAAGCCGACTAAACTGAATCCACCGCCCACTCATAACAAGCGCACCGATCTAAGCGAAGTCCGCGAACGGAAGTTACCGGAGCAGCGAGCACCACGCGTCAACCAGCGACGAGTGATCAGCTTTGCGAGCATTCCGCCGTGCGAGTCAATCCTAATTCGTGGGGAGAAGCCTCGGGTTGTGGAGTGCAAGGAGAACCCTACTTCGGTGGTCGTTGAAGCAGGGGACCACGAGGTCATCATCCGCGCCAGCGGATACCAGACCAAGTCCATGACACTTGAAGGAGGAGACATTCATGAAGCTGTGCAAGTTATTCTCGATCCACTCTAGCTGGTGCGTCGTCACAGCCCTCCCCCTTCTCGCGGTTACTCTCGTCTGGGGGGATGAGGCCGCCAAGAGACATGAAACCGTATCCGCGCTCGGAACCAAAGGGGCGGAAGCACTCATAGAAATCGCCAGGAGCGGTACTGGCGACGAAAAGGCAAAACTTTTCAATCTCGCCAAGAAAACGTTCGCCTACTATTGCTCTTCAGGAAGGCAGGCCCGAGCGATCGAGAAAAGCTTCATTCTTCCCATCCCCAAGCTTCCTCCGGGCACCCCCGTCGATGAGGGTGCGACGTTCAAGAAGAGCTATCAAGAGAAGGCAAAGGCTGAGTTCATCGCTCTCTTCTATTATCGGACGGCCTTTCCGGGCGACACGGCCCAGTGGGCTCCGGTCGAACGCCCTAACTACTTCCTTGCGGCCAGTAGCGAAACCCCCGGCCATGTGAAGGCGCTACTTGACCGCAGCGCCGACTATTCCGACTTCTGGAACTCGATTCGCTCGATCACTCGGATGCCCGACGATCCGATCCCTATTCCAAGTATGGCCTACTTCCAACCCGGGTATGATAGCCCGATCTACCTCCTCCCGGTATCCGAAGCGAAGAAGCTCAAACACGACATGACGGCTTCTAACTTTGAGAGCAATTTCTTCATGTCCTATTTCACAATGATGATCCCCGACTCAGTTCAGGGAAGGATTTGGGGCTTGAAAGACTACGACGGAAGAATCCAGGCATACGGTTACACTCAACCCGCCCCGCGCCCAGAGCTGCCACTAGATAAGCAGCCCAAAGCGACGCTTTCCGCGAAAGCCGCGATCGAAGACCGGCTCAAGTTGTGGACGGCCTACTTCAAGAAATTCACGACGGTGAAAGAAGCTCCGTCGGATAGCGCCGACGTGATCCGATACCAGGCGGGCTTCGACCTCAACCTGTTTTGCCAATATGGGCGCTTCATCGGCGACCTCGTGAGTCTGTAAGGAGGAGATGACTATGGTTGACGGACTGGATAGCTTTAGAATTTTTCTGATCGCGGTCGTGATCGCATTGATAGGGTTTCTCGTGTACCGATCCAAGAGTCGAATCACACAGGCCCAAAGTCGCTACCTCCAGCTCAAAGCTAAGTATCAAGCCACGCTCGATCATTTAGCGAACCATCCGCTCGATCCCTACGCTCGGGTGTAGTGTCCCCTCACTTTTTGGACAACTCAGGCCGCTAATTTCCCCGCATACTGCGTCGGCGTGAGGTATCCCAGCGCCTGATGCGGCCTTTCGTTGTGATATCGGTCAATCCATTTCCCGATGAC
>Ga0208958_1002440_pt1 | contig 16019 bp, 23 predicted proteins | sample RifOxyB1_FD_184032 | JGI IMG/M metagenome (GOLD analysis project Ga0208958, IMG submission 184032) | Soil microbial communities from Rifle, Colorado - Rifle Oxygen_injection B1 (SPAdes) | ecosystem: Environmental > Terrestrial > Deep subsurface > Rock core/Sediment | place: Rifle, Colorado... | reverse complement strand
GCCATCAAGCTGCTCTCGCAGCTTGGTGTCACCAATATGATCAATCTAGCCCAGAAGATGGGCATCACTACCTGGGATGACCCACGCCGTTTCGGCCTATCTGCCACGCTTGGCGCTTTAGAGGTCAAGATGATTGACCTCGCTCAAGTCTACTCAGTGTTTCCCAACCTGGGACAAAAAATCCCCTTTACTGCCATTACCCATATCTCCTCTGGCGCTCGGGACATTCCTCTCCCTCTCTGTATTTACCCCAAAACTGGTTGTTCGCGTCAGTCGGTGATTGACCCAAACGTCGCCTTCCTTATCACCGATATCTTGTCCGACAACCAAGCCCGTGCGCCTTCCTTCGGTCTGCACTCAGTCCTCAATTTACCCCCTCACAATATTGCGGTTAAGACGGGCACCAGCAATACACTCAAAGACAACTGGACCATCGGCTACACCAGCGATTATCTGGTCGCCACCTGGGTGGGTAATAATAACTCTGCGCCGATGAGTCACATCGCCTCAGGTATCACCGGCGCCTCCCCACTCTGGGCAGAAATCTTCCGCCTGCTCCTCAAAGACACCTCCCCTACGGCTTTCACACCCCCCAGCAAAATTGTCGAAGTCAATATCTGTGTCCCCACCCAAACCCTTGCCTGTGACGGCTGTCCGGAAATCAAAACCGAAAAGTACATCTCCGGTAGTCAACCCACCACCGCCTGTTCTCCGTCTCAATTCCTCCCCTCACCCAAACCCGCTCAGGCTCAAATTATCCCGCAGCTCCTCACCAACTAGTACTCAAAATCTCCGCTCTCGCCATCCTGGCTCGGCATCTCCTGAATCGAGCTCGGTCTATCGTCAATTATTTGCGATCGGCCACCCCTCCACGAAAATATCAGGCTGATCAAGAGCGTCACTATCAGCACCAGCACCACCCAGGCCTTACTTCCTTTTTCCTTCTTTACCGACTCATCTTTGGTTGAAAGTCCATCTTTTGCTCCAGAACCACCCACCTTAATTTTTCTCGGCTCTTCCGAGCGTGACGCTTCCTCCTGATTCATATATTTATTCTACCTCCAATCGCGTTCGACGCGACCAAACGTCAGCGTTGACGATATTTTCCGGCATTCTTCCCGATAAGGTCTTTGTTATCCCCTCTACGACCAAGGACGCCATCGCCAATCTCGCCTCCCCAGTCGCCGAGGCTATGTGCGGTGTCAGTACCACATTTGGATATTTCCACAATTTCTTACTTATATTTTGTTCATGTTCAAATACATCCAGCGCCGCGCCGGCGATCACTTTTTTATCCAGAGCCCAGATTAGGGCCTTCTCATCCACCACTTCCCCTCGAGCGGTATTGATCAAAAATGCCGTCGGTTTCATCAGTCCCAGTTCTTTCTTTCCGATCATATGAAATGTCTCCTCACATAGTGGTACTGACACGCTCACCACATCGGCTCTCTCCAGTACCTGAGACAGACTCCCGTACTTAGCTTCTTCAGCCACCTCAAATTCCTCATCTCTTGTATGCGAGTTATACATCACTTCCATTCCCACTGCCTTGGACAGGCGCGCCGTCCACCTGCCGATACGCCCAAGTCCCACAATTCCCATTACTCCTCCCCGAAGCGACCTGCCGATTAACAAATCCGGATCCCATCCATGATACTTTCCTGCTCTTACAAAGCGGTCACCCTCCACCACTCTTCGTGACACCGCCAGGGTCAGTGCGATTACGTGCTCAGCCACAGCCTCAGTCAGTACTCCCGGAGTGTTAGTTACCACAATTCCTCTTTTTGTTGCCTCATCGACATCGATGTTGTTAAACCCGACCGCATAGTTGGCAATTACCTTGAGTTGAGGTCCAGCCGCCACCATCACCCCTTTATCTATCTTCACCGTCAGCATCCCGACTATTGCTACCGCCCCCTTAACTTTTTTCTTCAGTTGACCTACCGAAATTTCCTTTTTTGGCCAGACTTCGACATCGTACTCCTCTCGTAGCTTCACTAAAGGTTTTTCCGGGATGTGGTGGACGACAAAAATTCTTTGCTTCATTATTTAATCTTACCCTATCCTCTTCTCCCACATCTCAATTCTTTTTTTCATCCACACCTTCATCTTGGCGTCGGTCAATAGTCCGCTCTTTGCCCCCATCCCCGTCACTTCGTTAGCTCCGTTTGCCGCCGCCAGTTTCAGCCATTGCTCCACCGGCCATCCCTTAACCATCCCATAAACCACTCCGGCTCCAAATGCATCTCCGGCACCCGTATCATCCACCGATCTCACCTTAAATCTGCCGATCCCGACGAGCCTTGACACTCCCCCTTCACCCTCTATCGCAAACGCGCCGTCTTTACCCTCAGTCACGACTTTGTATTTGCATGGGCATTGCGCCAACCCTTCCTCAATCTTCTCCTTTTCCGCAAACTCTGTTCCCAGAAGTTGTGCCGCCTCCGACCGGTTTATTATCAAAGCGTCTATTTTGCCCAGGTAATTCCACCAGGATTCCTTTTTCTCGATCTCCAGTCTCCCGGGGTTAAACACCACTCCAACTTTCTGTTTACTCGCCCACACCAACAAATCTTCCAGCAGTACCGTGTTTCCACCCAAGGATGATATATAAAGCCATTTTGTCTCCAGTTTATCCCAGGGAAGTTCTGCACTGGAGAAGCCTTTCCCCACACCCCGGTAAGTCATAATCGATCGACCGCCATCTGCAGCAATCAGTCCGACACTCAGTCCGGATTGTCCCTCAGGAGACTTCACCATCAGCTCAGTTCCGATTCCCCACGCCTCCATGTCTTCGTAAATTAGCTTCCCGAGCTTGTCATCAGCAACCTTGGCCACTACTCCCACCTTCACTCCCCAGTTCACGAGAGACGCTGCCACGTTAGTCGCCCCGCCACCGGAGGTCATCAACATCTCCGATAGCTCCGATTTACCTCCATAGACTTCACACAGGGCCACACCCCCGCTGATCTGGTGACTCTTCAATACCCGAAACTCACTCGATTTCAACATCACATCCCAGATTGCCGACCCTACGGTGATTACCTCATACATACCTTAATCTTAGCAGCTACTTACTGCTAAGATTATTTCATGGCCAATCACTTTACTACCAGCGATGGCATCTCCCTTTACTACCGCTGCCGCAAGTTTAGAGGTTCGCCCCATACCCTCATCTTTCTTCATGGCCTTGGTGGTAATCTCACCGCCTGGAGCATGGAGCGCCGTTTTTTTCATGGACGGAAGATCTCGACATACGCCATCGATCTTCGCGGACACGGTTACTCCGGCCGGTCAGAGGACCCAGATTCCTACAAACTGCCACGCATCGCCCAGGATATCAACGAATTAGTCATCGCCAAGAAAATTTCCCATCCCATCCTCGTCGGTCATTGCTTTGGCGGGATCATTAGCATCATCGCCGCTGCACAAAAGCCCTCCCTCTACTGTTCTCTAGTTCTCATCGATACCGACTTCAAGCCGCCCTGGTTTGCCACCGACTTACTCGACATAAATCTCATCCGCGCCCTAGAAAAACCACTCTCCCACTTACCTGACATCCACTTCCCCTCTCACACCAACTACCAGCAATGGGTTGGCACCTCCGATTGGGACTGGCCCAGAATCTTTCACGACATCCTTCACACCTCTCTCAAAAGTTATCTTCGCATTACCCACGAGGTCACCGGCATGGATAACTCTCACCTACTCCACCACCTAAAAATGCCTATCCTCGTCATCTCCGGCCAGGATGATACCATCTATCCTCCCAAAACCGCCATCAATCTAAAAAACAAGCTCAAACAAGCTGACTTCAAACTCATAAAGCACGGCAATCACATCCTTGTCATCAACCAGCCCAAAGAAATCAGCCAGGCGATTATTGATTTCCTCTCGCCATTACACAAACACTAGTTGAGACAGATTCCTGGCTACCTCTGCCGGGTTCTCTGCCTGCCAGACATTGCGACCGACCGCCAATCCTGCCACTCCCTGATTCATCGCTGACTTCACTTCCGCTTCCAATTCCGTCCATTCTTTTTTACCTCCACCCTGGATTACTACTTTAGTTTTTCCGGCCGCTTCCACCACCCATTTCATTCCCCCCGGCTCGACTACATACGGCACTTTCACCATGTCCGCATTCAATTCGAGACCCAATCTGGCCGCATATGCCACCGTTTCCTTATTATTCTCCACTCCCTCTACTTTCTTACCTCGGGGGTACATCCAGGCGATTACTGTAAGACCCGCTGCATGCGCTTCATCCTCCATCTTGGAAAACTCTTCCATCATTTTTGCTTCGTGTTCGCTGCCTACATATATGGTGTATCCCACACCAGACGCTCCCAATTCCACCGCTCTTTTGACGGTACACAACAGCGGACTATACGGTTCCTCTCCGCTCCGGTAAGCCGTCCGCCCGTTTAGTTTTACTACCAGTGGAATATTCGTCGTCGCATCATAATACCTGGCCGCCACTCCTTCATGGAAAATGATCCCCGTAAACACCCCCGCCTCCCGGGCGACGTTCATGATGTAAGTTGGGTCGATATTCTTTTCATTAAAATCCACCGGCCCATGCTCAAACCCCTGATCGTAGGCAAGCATTAATACTTTTCCATTTTTAGCCAAAGATTGAATCATGAATAAACATTACCATGCACCACGGACATTGTCATTTATTCCGATGCCCTAATGACAACCACCCTGTTCACAAATATCTGCCCAACTCCAGCCCTGTAATGAAGATGTACCCTCATCGCGCGTGTTTTGGACGCAATGAAGCCGACCTTCACTTGTTCGAACTCGCTTGTTGGTGTTTTCATTTGTGACTTAATTTCGTTACCCTCTTTCGTATCATGTACCCATAAACTGAACTTCATAGTCGATCCCCGCGTAGAGCATACCCAGCACGATACTTCATACTTCACACCAGTTTGAATATCGTCAACCAAATCTATACACGCCCCGTTTTCATCTCGTCTACTTTGAAGGTCATTACTTCTAGCCCGAAACACCATCCTCGAATTTTCTATCTTACACGTCTCATCTGGCTTGTAACTACCCCAATAATTCATTTTCCATCCTTTGTTACCAAAACCAAAGTCGTCTTCGAATATGATCTTATTGCTCCTCCAACTGCGCCATTTGCTTTCAATTACTCCATATAAAAACATGATCCCGGACACGCAGAGCACAAGAGCTAAATTCACATCTAAATGGATGAAGTTATAAAATACCACAGTTCTCGCCACGGACCAGATCCACAAGAGCATGCCAGGCACACCAGGAGCAAACTTGTCAGTGGCATTTTCACCCAACCTCGACAGAATACCTTCAACAAATTTCCCAACCAAATATACAACGACAAGCCATGTAATATTTTTGACCTTATGCACATAGCAATTATATCAACACACCACGCTACAGGCCAATCCCATTTTTCCACCTGGAGGGTAGAATAGCTTGGCACCTTACCTTCCAGACTTCACGCCAGTGACACCAGGCTCGATAAATCCACTATAATGTCCCCAATGAACCAACAATCTAACTACGCCTTCCTCCAAAAATATCAACGGCTTCAGCTTTCTGTGATGTTTGATGATTTAATCGACCTTGAGTTTGCCACGATCGGTTTCTCCAAAACCGATCCATCATCATTTTGGAATCTTGCCCTTACAGACGAACTGTTGAACGAAAAACAGCTGGACGAAATCGAAACCAAACTTACCTCCTTAAACCGAAAAACTACTATCTATTTCGAAAATCGTCATGATCTGGCCAACCTAGTTAGTCTATTAGTGATAAGAAATTACAAAAAAAGTTTTGAAGACTGCTGGCAATTCTGGGACAACGGACAAATTGATACCAAGCACTTTGAATCAACAAAGAAAGTGAATACTGACAAAGACTTAAAGATTTTCATCGATACATTCAATGCCTGTTACCGCAAAGACGATCCCCAAAACCCCTACGGCGAACTCGGTGAATACTTAAGAGTAACAGAGGACGCCTGGCACAGACATCACGCCGCCAATAGACTCGAATACTTCTTGACATACAAGGGTGACCGACCAGTCGCAGTTTCCACACTAACCAATTACGAAGACATCGGCTATATCTCCAACGTTGGCTCACTGATGGAAGTCAGAGGTGAAGGGTTTGGTAAAGCTGCCACGCATTATTGCGTTGACAGATCCATCAGAAACGGCCACACCGAACATTGTCTCGCTACCGAAGAAGGCCATTATCCCAACGAATTCTACAAAAGGATTGGGTTCTCGATCAGATTTACCGCCCTTGGTTATACCCAGACGGCATCAACCAACTAACTTTTACCTCCCAAACTTCGCCACCATTTCCCCGATCGTTTCCTCAATTGCTTTTTTATCCATTCTGTAGAAAGACAGTAGCTCCTCCGGTTTGCCGCTTTCGCCAAATCGGTCTCTCATCCCCACCCGCCGCATCACCCAGGGTTTCTTTCCCCCAGCCTCCAGATATTCTTCCGCCAGCAGTTCAGCCACCGCCCCCGCAAGCCCGCCATTTACCTGATGGTCTTCCACCACCACCACCTTTCCCGTCTTCTTCACACTCTGCAATATCGCCGCCTTGTCCAGCGGCTTAATCGTATGCATGTTTATTAATTCACAGCTTATCCGTCCCCTCAAATCATCTACTGCTAACAACGCTTCATGTACTAAGTCCCCGCACGCTATCACCGTTATCTCATCTCCACTTCGCAATATATTTGCTTTCCCAAGCACAAACTCATTGCCCTTCGTAAACACCGGTGTCGTCCATCGCGACAATCTCAAATAGGCGCAGCCGTCAATCTTTGCCAAAGCCTTCACCGCTTTTCTCGCCTCCTCCGCATCCGCCGGCACTACTACCATCATGTTTGGCAGCACCCGCATCATCGCCATATCTTCCATCGCCTGGTGTGTCGCTCCATCTTCACCCACAGTCAGCCCCGCGTGTCCTCCGACGATTATCACATTCTGTTGGCTGTAAGCCACACTCACCCGAATCTGATCCCAATTCCTCCCCGGCGAAAACACCGCAAACGAGCAGGCAAATGGCTTCTTTCCCATACTCGCCATTCCCGCTGCCACTCCCATCATGTTTTGTTCCGCTACCCCGACTTCCACCAATCGCTTTGGAAACTCCCGTTTAAAATCCAGTAGTCGCAAACTTTCTTCCAGGTCGGCGACTACCGCCACCACCCGCTCGTCTTCGCGGGCGGCTTCCACCAGTCCCTGCCCAAACCCATCTCGTGTTGCTAATTTCTCGGTCATAGTTGGGCCAATTTATTCCTAATCTCCGCCAAAGCTTTCTGACCTTCTTCTCCCCTTGGTGCTTTTCCATGCCACTCATATTTTCCTTCCATGAAGCTTACTCCTTTACCAGGCACTGTCCGCAACACTATCGCTCTTGGTTTTTCAAAACTCGACTTCACCCACTTTATCGCCCGCATTATCCCTTCTATATCCTCACCCTCTACTTCCTCCACCTCAAATCCCCAGGCTGTTAATTTTTGTCTAACCGGTTCCACTTTTAGCACATCTTCTGTCTTTCCGCTGATCTGGATATTATTACTATCCACCACTACTCCTAGGTTCCACAATCCGCGTGCTCCGGCTAGCATCAGTGCCTCCCAAGTTTGCCCCTCCTGGAGTTCTCCGTCGCTGACAAACGCCCACACCCGGACTCCGCTGCTATCCATTTGGGAGGCAATCGCCATCCCCACCGCCTGAGAAATTCCCTGGCCCAGTGGTCCACCGCTGGTCTCAATGCCCGGAAGCTGTTCCCGGTTTCCCGATCTCACCCAAGACTGATTGTGTTGCGGATGCCCCTGTAATCTCGACTTCATTTTCCGCAAACTGCTCAGCTCCGACCCTGGAAAATATCCCGCTTTGGAGAGAGCACCATATACCGCAGGACAATAGTGCCCGGCACTCACCACCACCCTGTCCCGCCCTTCCCACCAGGGTTCTTTGGGTTTATGTTTCAGTTCACCGCCCAGATACAGACACGCCCACCACACTGCTGTCCCCAGTGGGCCGCCGCTATGGCCGCTTCCCGCTTCGGTCAGCATTTTGATTATTTCCTCTCTGATTTCCCACGCCGCAATTTCCAGCTCCCTGGTATACATAACTCAATCTTAAACTAATCCTTATTTATTTATAAACGCCGCTTCCTCACTTTCTCCATCCACCTGCTTTTTTATCCCCATTTTTCCCTCAGTCAGTTGCGTCTCATACCACCACAATGCTTCCACCGCCTGCCTCGGGGTCGTCACGATCTTGTATACCCGGAGTTCCTCCGGTCTGATCTTGATGTTTGTCGCAAATGCCTCCATGATCGGGTACCAAAACCCACCAAACAAGATTAGCGGCTTATGGTGGCCAAAGTACAGCCGGGCCAGTCCCCAAGCCATCCCAAATTCAGATACCGTCCCCGTACCACCATTAAATATTAAGTAGGCATTACCCAGTTCTAGAAGCTTCATCGTCCGCTCCAGGTAATTATTCATTACGATCTCTTTATCCGCTTCATTCCTGGGGTCTCTGCCTTCAAAATTCTCCATGTACTTTGGGCGAAATGTCGCTACATAGGCCTTCCCCCCACCGTCATGAGCCCCTTCCGTCGCCGCCATCATCACCCCCGGTCCGCCTCCGTTTACCACCGTGATCCCTCGCTCCGCCACCAATCTGGCTGTCTCTCTAGCCTCATCATAAAGGGGCGTTCCCTTCTCAGCGTCAGCATAACCCAAAAAGGTCACTGCCTGAATTTTCTTAAAATTCCCGATCACTGTTTCCTTGTCTTCCACGCTTATAGCGTCAGATGACGCAGCATTTCTAATTTATTTGGTACATCCTCAGCCTCAAACAGTTGCGACCCGACAGCAAACTCAATTCCTAGGAAATCTTTATTCAGATCATCTTCCCGGATTTCCTCTGCCCACTCTGCCACGATACATTTCTTGATATTCTCTACATTCAACCCGCCATCCACACAGATATTTACATCTCTTCTCATTTTCCGTACTTCAGCGATTTTTGGCAGCACCCTGGGGTCAAACTCCCGTCCCGAATCTCCACCACGCACAGCCAACAGTAGCACTCCATCCACGTCCCAAATATAGGGCTCCAATTTAGCCACATCTGTCTCCACCTCGAGAGCCAGTCCCATCTTCAGTCCCGCCACTTGTCCATCCGCCAAAAATTTCACCGGGTCAGACATCTTTTCCATCTGCCCATAGGCGCCCATAAATCCTCCCCGCACCACTCTTTCCACCCACTCTGCGGGTTCATCCACCATCAAGTGTGCTTCCAAGTTTACGATCGTGTCCACACGGGACAATTCTTCCGGCCCGATTGTCTTCTCCGGTGCATATACTCCATCCACGATATCGATCTGTACCCTGTCACATAGACCGGCCACTTTGTAAAACTTCGCCTCAAAATCCGCGATATTCTTTGGTGGAAAGCTTGGGATGATTGTCACCATGAAGTTATCTTAACACCTCTATTTACCTATGCCACCCAACACTTCCAGCTTGCTCAATCTCCGCCTATATCGTTCACCCCCGGAAAACGGCTCTTCCAAGAAATTCTTCACCATCGCCCGCACTGCTGCCTCACTAAAATAATCCGCCCCCACAGCCAACACGTTTACATCATCATCCATCCGCGCCTTTTTCACTTGCTCGGCTCCAAACCCCAGCACACACCGGGCTTTTTTATATCTGTTGGCTATGATACTCATCCCCACTCCATTACGGCAAAACATCACCACCATATCTCCGTCAGTAAAATTAGCTTTCTCCATCGCTTTAATTGCATAATCCACAAAGTCATCGTTCTTGTCCATCGTCTCTGCGCCCACGTCCATCACCACAGTACCTTGTTCTTCCATCCATTTTTTGATCCTCTCCTTTATCACCAGCCCACCATGATCTGCCGCCATTATCACCCTCATAAAACCATGATAACATAAGCTTATTAACCTGTAATAAAAAGACTAATTGCCCTTTATCCAATCGAGGTGATTTGTGATCAAAGCAGTCACTGATCTACTGATGCGCCGCTATCCCCGGTCTCTTGACCTGATTCGTTCCTCTTGCGTCAACGGTGATATTTATCTTCTTGTCTTTTTCAAGCATCCCATTCGAGCGGCTTCTCTCGCCAGTCTACAAGAACGCATCCTAGACCAAAACGACAAAGCCCTGACTTGTAAAGTTCTCACCCCTGATCCTGAGAACCGCCGCCTCCTCTTGATAATCATCACCCGCTAACCAACTCCCGCCCCAGCGGGTTTTTTTTACTCAAAACCCAAGCTCCGCCTTAGCTTCCTCACTCATCAGCTCCATGCTCCAGGGCGGGTCCCAAACTAGCTCCAAACTCACCCCAGCCACGTCTGGCAAATTACCCACCGCTTCCCGTACCATCTTCTCTATTACCGGCGCCAGCGGACACCCCATACTTGTCAGAGTCATCTCCACCTCCACCTCAGCTTTCCTGTTCTTGTCGTAGTCCACCCTGACGTCATACACCAAACCCAAAGACACGATATCAATTCCCAGTTCTGGGTCGATCACTGTCTTGAGTGCCTCCATCACTTCCTCTTTTCCTGTCATCCCTCATATTTTAGCAGCTCTCACCGCAATCTAAAATTAGCCTCCATCAAAAGGTATATCCCCCAGACAGCCAAGATAGCCGCCACCAGCAACCACTGGGTCGAGGCTAAGTAAATGTCATAGCCCAGCGATCCGATAGTCGCCAAAGCAACGGCCACCACAGACAGATTCACCAGCACCCGCGCATACAACGGTTTGTCTTTATCTCTCATTAAGTCCCCTCACCCCCTCTCTGTCTCATCTATTTCCACTTTATCATACCCCCAACTTTCCACCCTCCGGGTGGATTGTGCCTACACCCTTTCTTAGGGCCTCTCTCACCTAGGCCAAATCACCTTCCCTGTCGATACCTCGATCACCTCCACCGCCGCCGTCGGACAGCTTTGTGCCGCCAGCAGTTTCTCATCATCCACGTTTCCGTCCTGGTCAATCACATCAGCGATATTCAACTTATTCATCTTAAAAGTCAGCGCCGCAATCGCCACACAAGACGCCGCTCCGATGCATTTCTCGTTTATTACTTTAACCTGATACTTAGTCTTTTTGGGTAATTCATCACTCCCTTTTGCGTATTTTTCCATATCTATCTAATTTACCACGACCCCACGTCTCAGGACACCTATCCGTTTGTTGGAGGCGTGGCAGCTGCCCTCTTATATTCCTCAGCACTATTAATCATCCCAAAGTCCACCAATACAGCCCTGTCAACTCCATGAGAATCCCTATACTTCATTACATTTCTGGCCAAATCAAAAAGGACCAGTCCACATTCTTCTAGTCTCTTCTTTACCTCTGTATACCCCACTCCATGCTCAAGTGCCCTTTGCACCACATAAAAATCCGGCCCATCCGAAATTACTCTCACTGGAGCGTAGTTTCGAAATCCTTGGCGGTCCATTAACTCCTGCTTATCTTTCAAACCTTGAGCGTATCCTGCCACCCTCCCTTCATCATTAGCGTGATATTTCTTAACCGCATATCTTTTCCCATCAAGTTGCACAAAACCCACCAGTGCTTCATTACCATTCTTGGGATACTTTGGATCTTTCATAAACTCCTGTAAAACTCGCACCGCTACCTGTTCATCGATTGCCAACTCCCCTGCGATATCCATCCCAGCATCTTCTTTCACCCCTTCTCCGGCTACCTTTTCACCGGTGCCGCCACCCGCGACCACATCCCCAACACTTCGCATCTCCTTTGCCTGGGCCATCACCTCATCCACTTCCTTTCCAGCTTTTATAAACGATCTTTGCATCTCCGGGCTTAGGCTAATATTTATCGTTTCTGACATAATCAAATTCTACTTATTAATTAAACTTTTCAAAATAAATAAAGTTCTCATCCACCCCCTCACTTACTAGCTGATCACGCACCGCTTTCACCACCTCTCCGTTTCCGCACACATACGCCTCCCAGCCTGACCACTCACCCAGAAGTTCGTCACCGACATGCCCCACCCTCCCTTTCCAGCCATTATTTGGCTGGGACAATACAATTTCATAATCAAAATTCACATACTTTTGCTTCAGGTTATCCCACGAATCTGTCCAAAACAAATCCTCCTCGTGCCTCATCCCCCACACTAGCTTTACCTGCCTGCCGGCAGGCATGGCTTTTCTATCCCCACTCAAACTTAGTGCTTCCTTTATCATCCCTCTCATCGGCGCAATTCCGCTCCCCGTTGCCACAAACAAAGCATTGCGCTCATTATCCTCCCGGACTATAAATCGCCCCATCGGCAGCAGCACCTCTATCATCTCGCCAGGGCTAGCATGCATAAAAAACTTTGACCCCAACCCACCCGGCCCGGTATCGATCAAAAGTCCCAAATCGGCCTCGTTTGGTGACGAGATCAGCGAATAGCTTCTCCTATCACCTTCATTAGTTACTTTCACACTCAGGTACTGTCCCGCTTCATACTCCAAACCAGTTGGTTTCTCCAGCCATATCTCCAGATACTTTTCGTTTAGCTGCTTTTTCTTCTCTACCCTGACCTTAAAAACAACTGGTTTACTTACTGCCATGATTATATTCTAGCTCAACTTTTCCACCAGCTCTTTTACCGCCAATAGCGGCAGCGTCACACATTTCATCCTCCCCGGATTCACTTCTCCCATCATCTCGATTACTTCTTTCTCTCCTAAGTTTGCTACTTCCTCCACCCTCATTCCTCTAATTCTCTCCGTCAGCATACTAGCAGCAGCCGTCGACAAAGCGCAACCATTACCTTCAAAAGCCACGTCGGTTACCACTCCTTCTTTCACCTTCACCATTAGTTCTATCTCATCTCCACAACTACTGTTACTGACTAGGGCCTTCGCACTAGGGCTTTCCAACTTCCCCTTATTTTGCGGGTGATGCCAATGATCGAGCAGCTCGTCGCGGTATTGATAAGCCATTAGACCAAGAAAATTTTCCTCACCCTTGGTAACACCACCAACAATTTCCTCACTTCCGCCTCTGTGTTGTACAGATATACGCTCGCCCGCACCAAACTATTCTCACCCAGTCGCGACACCAGCGGAGCTGCGCAATGCTGCCCACTGCGGACTGCAATCCCCTCATTGTCCAGCACCTGTGCCACGTCATGTGCGTGCACACCCGGGACGACAAAACTCACCACCCCCACCCGATTTTCCATTGATCTTGGTCCAAATACCCGCACAAAGCCTTGCTGTTCGTACTCCAGCAAACCAGTAAGTATTATCTTAGTCAGCAGCTTTTCGTGCTCAAAAGCTGCCTCCATATCCACTCCCTCCAAATACTTTATCGCCGATGCTAAACCCACAGCTCCGGCTACATTCGGTGTCCCTGCTTCAAATTTCCACGGCAAGCTGTTCCAGGTAGCACCCGACAAAGACACCTTATCTACCATATCTCCCCCCAGCATCCACGGTTCCATTTCCAAAAGCCTCTCCCTCTTTCCCCACAACACTCCGATTCCCATCGGTCCCAGCATCTTGTGTCCCGAAAAGGCGACAAAGTCGGCATCTAATTTCCTCACATCCAAGCGCTTATGCGGCATCCACTGACACGCATCCAATACGACGATCGCTTCACTGTTTGCTTTGCGCACTCGGTCAACCATCTCCTCCACCGGATTTATCACTCCGGTCACGTTGCTCACCATCGACACCGCCATTATTTTCACCTTTTCATCCACCAATTCCTCAAAAGATCCGTAAACATAGTTCGCAAACTTTTTCATGTCCACGCCTCGCAACACCAGCCTACCCTCGCCGTCTACAGCCACTACCCTCAGTTCCGCCCCAGTTTCAGCACACAACCTTTGCCAGGGCAGCAAATTAGCGTGGTGTTCCATCTCCGTCACTACTACCGCCGCGGATTTCCCCACCAATTTCTTAATGCCAATCGCTGCCAAATTAAGTCCTTCAGTCGCGTTTCTCACCCAAATCACCTCTTCCGGCTGCGCTCCGATATATCCTGCCACCACCGCCCGAGAGGATTCTTGCGCCTCAGTCGCCTCCACCGATAGGGTGTGCACCCCTCGATGTACGTTTGCATTGTGTTTCTTGTAATACTCATCCATTGCCGACAGTACTTGTATCGGCTTCTGTGAAGTCGCTGCATTATCCAGATACACCAGTGGAAATTTACCCACATTGCGCTTTAGGATCGGAAAGTCTTTTCTGATATCTGCTATTTCCATAATGTCTTGTCTTCTATTTTACTGGTTAACTCACCCATGAATCCATCCACTATCATCTTCTCTGCTTTCTTTCGCTTCATCCCCCTAGACTGGAGGTAAAACAATTGTTCCTCATCCATCCTTCCCACCGCCGCCGCATGCGACGCTTTCACTTGGTTGGCCTCAATTTCCAGCTGCGGTTCTGCCAGTGCTACGCTCGACTTCCCCCACATCAGCGCCCGCATCTCCAAAAAGTCATCCACACCTTGAGCATCCTTATTTATCTTTATCATCCCCGACATGTCTAAAGTCGCCCCGTCACCAACCACTCCCCTCACCCAGATCCGGGCGTTATTATTTCCCACTCTGTGTTCTGCCCTGACGTCCAATTTATATTCACCCGGAGTATTGGCATACACCAACACAATTACCTCCAGTTGCACGTCCTCCCTCTCCAACAGTACCTCGATTACTCGATCCTCCGGTTTATCTATAATAAAAACTTTCTGTTCCTTCATTTATCCCACACTCCCTTCCATCTCCAGTTCTACTAATCGGTTCATCTCGACCGCGTATTCCAGGGGGATCTGTCTCACCACCGGCTCCAAGAAACCATTGACGATCATCGCCTCCGCTTCATGCTCCGGCAGTCCTCGCGACAACAGATAAAACAGCTGTTCCTCAGACACCTTACTTACCGTTGCCTCATGTTCCACCGTCGACTCGCCTTCCATAATTCTATTTACGGGATAGGTATCTGATCGGCTTTTGTCATCCAAAATCAGCGTATCGCAAACCACCTTACTCCGCGCCCCCTTCGCCCCCTTATTTATCTGCACTAACCCTCTGTAACTCGTCCTTCCTCCCGCCTTGGCAATCGACTTGGAAATCACTTGGCTGGTTGTCTGTGGCGCCAGATGGATCATCTTTGCTCCGGTGTCCTGGTGCTGCCCCTCACCCGCCCAGGCAATCGACCACGTCTCACCCCTGGCTTTTCTCCCCGCCAAAATGCAAGCCGGATACTTCACCGTCATCTTGCTTCCCAAATTCCCGTCAATCCAGCGCATGCTGCCTTCTTCCTCCACCCAAGCTCTTTTAGTCACTAAATTAAATACGTTTTTATACCAATTCTGCACTGTCGTGTACTGTACACTCGCCCCCTTCTTGACAAAGATTTCCACCACAGCGGAATGGAGCGATGCAGCGCTATAAACAGGAGCTGAGCACCCCTCCACGTAGTGCAATTTTGACCCTTCATCAGCAATTATGAGAGTCCTCTCAAACTGTCCCGCTCTCTCCGCATTTATCCTAAAATATGCCTGCAGCGGCTGCTTTACCTCTACGCCCTTAGGCACATAGATGAAACTTCCCCCGCTCCATACCGCGCTGTTTAAAGCCGCCAGTTTATTGTCTCCGATAGGTACCACTTTGCCAAAATACTGCTTTACTAAATCTGGATAAAGTCGCAATCCCTCATCCATCGACTCAAAGACGACTCCCTGTTTTGATAAAGCCGACTTTAGCGATGAATACACCACCTCGCTGTCATACTGTCCCTTCACCCCTGCCAGTAATTCTTTTTCTGCCTGCGGCACCCCGATTTTCTCAAAAGTCTCCTTTATCTCCTTGGGTACATCCTCCCAGGAAGTTGCCTTGGGGGCTTTTGGTTTCAGGTAATAATGGATCTCCTCAAAACTCAGCCCCGTCAGCAGCGGTGCCCATTTC
>Ga0208958_1002435_pt1 | contig 16040 bp, 23 predicted proteins | sample RifOxyB1_FD_184032 | JGI IMG/M metagenome (GOLD analysis project Ga0208958, IMG submission 184032) | Soil microbial communities from Rifle, Colorado - Rifle Oxygen_injection B1 (SPAdes) | ecosystem: Environmental > Terrestrial > Deep subsurface > Rock core/Sediment | place: Rifle, Colorado... | reverse complement strand
CGCGGATGGCGCCGTGACGGCGGTGCAGGGCGGTGGTCCCGATCCGGACCCGGGCACGCAGACCTACACCAACGGCACCGACGTGAGCATTCCGGACAACAACAGCACCGGCGTGACCAGCACCATCGCCGTGTCGGGACGCACCGGGAATGCGCCCAGCAACGCGCAGGTGGCGGTGAACATCGTCCACACATACATCGGCGACCTGATCGTGGACCTGATCGCGCCCGATGGTTCGGTGTACGTGCTGCACAACCGCAGCGGCGGCAGCGCCGACAACATCAACCAGACCTACACGGTCAACCTGTCCAGCGAGGCGCTCAACGGCAGCTGGCGCCTGCGTGCCCGCGATCGCGCCAGCATCGACACTGGTTACATCAACAGCTGGAGCATCACCTTCTGAGGATTCCCCCGAGGGGACGCACAGGGAGGTGCAGGAGGAACCCCGGCCTTGGCCGGGGTTCTTTTTTGATATGTGACAAAGGATAACGAAGACGCAGGCAAGCGGGAGCGTGCGTCGATCGGAAAATTGGTGTATCTAAAGAGGGGGCGATGAGTACACGCCTATGCCCCTGGATGCTGTGCGGGAAGGTTGCTCGACAGGAGGTCGCAACATGCTGCTCAACCCGTTTCTTGCACTGACAGCGATGACCATAGTGCTGTCGATCGCGAGCTGCAGATCCCCGGCTTCGCCTGATTCAAGTTTTCTCGCATCGCGGGCGAGAGAGGGGCAGGATCGCGGCGAATCCAAGGTCAATGCCATGGAAAGAGACGCAGACTGTGGGACTAGCGCGATTACCGCCCCGCCACTGGCTGACATGGCCTGCGAAGGTCGGTTGCCGGAGCACCTTGTCGAATTCCTAAGGAATATGCCTGACACGCATCTCTTCCTTGACGCTTCGGAACGGGAAGAGATCGCCCGGTCACGACAAAGCTTCAAGGCGGTTAGCGGGTTAGGTGGGCGCCCGGATGTGGTCACCGTCATCTCTCATCCCAGCCCTTTCTGGATTCGTTCCTTTGAAGGACCAGACCCGGACGTAACTGTCTACATGGTGTACGGACCTGATTGCGAAGCTTCGTCGGCTTTCGAAAGAGATGCCACTAGGAAAAAATGCCGCTCCATGGATAGCTATTTTCGTCATGTCACTTTGTATCGTGTCAGCAAAGGGCATTCCCCAGAGGATGTGACTAGTACGCTGATGCCTCCACTGCCGCGAATGAGCAGGAGGGAGCAGCTCAGGTATGGTGTGTATCTACGGCCGGCAGGTGAGGCGAGTGAGGCGGACATAAAGCTGGATGTGAGTAGGCTTGTACGCACTCCGGTGCTTCGCTGGGTGATGCGCCCAGTTCAAGAGGGCGACTACGAGCCGCCCGACATGCCTGCATCGGATCCACGGGCATTCATTGACTACTACTGGGGCAACAGGAACGTTGCCCACTTTGGCTTCTTGGTATGGAATGGGAGGCGCATGGAGTTGCGCGAGACCGTGTCGGAAGCATTGTGGCCCTGCCGTGTCAGTGGTCCCCAGTCGCGTAACTGCGACGCGGGGTATGACGGCAGCGCGGACCGGTATCTAACTCGCGTAGCCACAGAACGGCCAGGAGGGCTAGATGACGAATCCACATCCCACCATTGAGACGGACATCGACATCCGCATGGCGGCGGATAGGGTGATCGAGCATCTTCGACAAGGACGGTATGAGGCGGCATTTCAAGTTCTCGATAGGGAACGCGCGGATGAGCGGCGAGTGGTGCAGGAGTCGCTGGATCGCTATGTTGTGGCGGGGGCGCGAACTGAGTTCGATCAAGCGCGTCGTGTCGCCGCGCCGGAAGCGATACCAGTGCTCGAACGCCTGCATCAGGCGGCCGGTCCGCCTCGTATGCCTGAGTACAACCACAGGGATGCGAATTCACCGAATGAGCTGGTTGGATTGACGCAGGAGCAGAAGTACGACGTCTATGCCTCCATCGTCGAGACGCGCGGCAATCAGGCAGCATTCAATGCTCTGCGAAACGAGCAGAGCGTGATACTTGGGCTCAGGAAGGAAACCTCAACTGTGAGGTCTATGGATGATCCACGCATTCCTGGCGTCGAGGATCGTGAGTTGCGGCGCGGTACGGGCGTGTATGACGACCATATCGTGGTGCTGCGAAAAGACAGGGACGGGAATCGCCATTGGTTTCTTGCCGATCGCGCCAGTACGGAGCCGACAGCGCAGTACGATGCACATGCGCGCCCTGTGCCGGGTCGAGAAAGTACGCCTTATGCTGACGTTCAATGGAGGCGCCCTCAGGGAGAGCGGGCCGATGGCGACGCGATTCCGGACCTGGGGCGACTAGCGGAGGGTTCCATTGAGATGCTGCGGGCCACGCATGCTGCCAGGGGCAACGCCAATGATTTTTCACTCAGGCCTACGCCCGAGCAAGTGAGAGAGCCACGAAGCGACAATCTTGTACAGCGAGACACCAACGGGGATGGGTGGTTCACGCAAGATGACATCGGCGGTGTTCAACAGATGAATAATTCCTTCAAGATTCACGCGGGATCGCTCTACAATACAGACTCGGCCGGTTGCCAGACGATCCACCCTGGGGAGTACGACGAATTCATTGCCGGTGTTCAAGCGAATCGCCAACAAACCCGCTGGCAATACGTCCTCACGTCGACAGAAGGCGGCTTGTTTCACGACGTCAACCGGGGCGATGAGCGAGGGGCTGAGCCAGGGGAACGGCGACCCGACCAGAGGCCTGAGGCTCCCGCTGAGCATGGGCAACGCCAACGGCCGCCCCAGGCGGTTCATCTAAGCGATCCAGCAGTGGATGTCTACCTTGCCGCCATCCTGTCGGGTGATCCCGCCGCGGCCGATCGTGCCGCCACCGAGTTTGCACGCTCCGCCGAAGGCCGGCACATGGAGACACAGGGAAACCAATGGCTTGCCCAGCATCAAGCTGCCGAGCAGGCCCAGTCACAGGAGCGCCAGATGGCGCGCTGACTGTTGAGGCCCCCTCCACACGGAAGTAGAAAACCAAGGAGTAGCCATGGAAGACAGGATCGCAGTGTCCACCCCCACAATGCCGCCCGATGCCATCAAGGCATTGATGATGTTGCATGCCGACATGATCCAGCGCGAGACGCGCATGAGCGCAGCGATCAATGAGCAAGTGCAGTCACTGCAGCAGGAGGCGGGCCAGTTCCGTCGTGATCTGACCGCTGTGGTGGAAGCAGCCGGTACGCGGATTGCGCAGGATGCCCGTGAAGCGGTTTCCCCCATCACCGCCGAGTACGCCCATGCCGTATCCGCCACGTCGGCGCAATTGCATGGCGTGGGAAGGACGGTGGGGTTGTGGTTTGCCGCTATCGGCACGACCCTGTTACTGGTGCTGTGGGTGGCCTGGACGGTCCTGGGCTACTACCGCCGTGAACTGGCCGCCACGAAGGACGAGCTTCAACGCTATGAAGATGCCGTACCGGTCGTGCAGGCCTTCTACGCTTCCGACGCGGTGATATGCGGCGGTGTCATCTGCACCCATGCCGACCCAGGCGGAATGCGAGTCGGTGACAAGGGCCAATATCGTGCGGCCAGACCCAGGAGAATACCCTGAGCGTGCCGCACGGCTGTGGAGAGGATCGCGTCGCGATGAGCGGTAAGGCCCTGGCTGAGACCGGGGTTCCGGTGCCTGTCGGAGAAACGCGCGCAGGGTACGTTCGAGTCGAGGAGCCGAGAGGCATTGAACATGTCCGCATTCGGCACCTTGCTGACGCACGCGGCCTGGCGCAGCAAGCCCAGCTGGGCCGTGATCGCCACCGAAGACAAGGCCTTCGACCAGGCCATGCTGATCCACATGGCCGAGCGCATCAACGCACGCATCACCAAGGTGTCCGCCAGCCACGCGGTCTTCATGACGCAGCCCAAGGTGGTCGCCGACACGATCGATCGTGCGGCCTGGGACGCGGGCCAGGCCAGCGAGTGATCGCCTGGCGGTCAGACGCGGCCCTGCGATGCGGGGCCGCGCCTGATCGCGCAGTTGTGGCAGCGCCATGTCGATTCGACACCTGCTGCTTCGTCGAACAGGCTAGGGCGGTATCCCGGCAGCCAGTGGGGCGGCCGCGCCACGGCACTATGAGAGACGACGATGACCACGAACGAAAAAGTGAAAGGCCCGGCTTCCTACTTCCCCTCGATAGAGAAGCAGTACGGCAAGCCGGTGGAACACTGGTTCAAGGTGCTGGATGCCATCAGCGACCGTAAGCACATGGAGCAGGTGGCCGTGCTGAAGTCGGAACACAAGATGGGTCACGGGCATGCGAATGCGCTGGTGGCGTATCACAAGGCAAAGCGTGGGAGTTAGGTGGCGCTGTCCCCCATGTCTGGCCTGTGCGGCAACGGCCCGGTTTGTCACCAGCCCGCAGACACGCTCAGGATACCGGCCAAGCCAGGGTTGGAGTAGGCGACGCCGCGATAGAAGCGACTACTCGGCCGGCGGCGCCACATGGGCGAGCATCGCATTCCGATAGCGCTTCGAGAGTATCTGGCCGCCGATGGGGAGGCTCTCCGACGGCAGGTGGTTGCGCAGCATGTGAAGCCGGTGGAGTCGGCGTACAGTGGCTGCACGTCATGATGGGGTCGGGAGCGCGCCATGTTCGATCCTGCGGATTTCAGGCTGGACGGCCAGGTGGCCGTGGTCACGGGGGCCGGGGCGGGCATCGGCCGCGCGATCGCCGAGACCTTCGCCGCCGCCGGCGCGGGCGTGGTGGCCAGCGACCTCGACGCAGGCGCGGCGCGGGCGGTTGCCGACGGCATCGTGGCGCGTGGTGGCCAGGCGCTGGGCATGGCCTGCGACGTGACCCGCGAGGACGCACTGGAGGCACTGGTGCGGGAGACCGTCGCCCGCTTCGGCAAGCTCACGGTGCTGGTCAGCAATGCAGGCGGCGGTGGGCCGAAGCCCTTCGACATGCCCATGGCCGACTTCCGCCGCGCGTTCGACCTCAACGTGTTCTCGCTGTTCCGGCTGGCCCAGCTGGCCGCGCCGGAAATGCAGAAGGCCGGCGGCGGCGTGATGCTGGCGATCACCTCGATGGCGGGCGAGAACCGCAACAAGCGCATGGCCGCTTACGGGGCCTCCAAGGCCGCCACCAATCACCTGATCCGCAATCTTGCCTTCGACCTCGGCCCCCTGGGGGTGCGCATCAACGGCATCGCACCCGGCGCCACCCGTACCGCGGCGCTGGCGTCGGTACTCAACCACGACATCGAGCAGCGGATGCTCGCGCACACGCCCATCCACAGACTGGGTGAGCCGCAGGACATGGCCAATGCCGCGCTGTACCTGTGCTCGCCCGCGGCGGCGTGGGTCAGCGGACAGATCCTCACCGTCTCGGGTGGTGGGGTCCAGGAACTCGACTGAGGAACAGGCCATGACGCATGCATTCGTCGCCGCGCTCGCACTCGTGCTGCTGGGCATGTCCGGGCCGTCACGCGCAGCCGATACGGCCCCGCCGAACGCTGCGCCCGATGCCGAGACCTCAGACCCCCGCGCCCTGGGCTGGATGCAGGGCTTTCCGCCGCCACCCGACAAGCGCCTGAGCGCGGCCGATGGGTCGTTCTTCCGCTTTCCCGCGCTGCGCTGGAGCGTGGTGCACATGCGGGAGTTCCTGCCCACGGTGGAGGTGTCGCGCGGGCTGGGTGCGCCGGTGCCGCTGCCGGTGTCGCTGGACGGCTCGATCGATGCGATCCGCTTCACGCCCACCGGGGCGCGTGCGCCGATGACCTGGAAGGCATCGTTGGCGGCCAACTACACCGACGGTCTGGTGGTGCTGCATCGCGGCCGCGTGGTGTACGAGTTCTATGCCGGCGAGCTGCGCGAGGACCGCAGCCATGCCGCGATGTCGGTGACCAAGTCGTTGACCGGTACCCTGGCCGCAATGCTGGCCGCAGAGGGCGTGATCGACCCGGCCGCGCCCGCGACGCGCTACGTGCCGGAGCTCGCGGGGTCGGCGTTCGCGGATGCGCGCGTCCGCGACGTGATGGACATGACCACCTGCCTGCGTTATAGCGAGGACTACGCCGATCCGGAAGCGGAAATCTGGGAGTACGCCAAGGCCAGCAATCCATTGCCGCAGCCTGGCGCGGAGGTGGTGGGGACGGCGGCCTACCTGCGCACGCTGCAGCCCGAGCCCGGATGCCGGGTGGGCGAGGCGTTCGCCTACAAGACGCCGAATGCCGACGTGCTGGGCTGGATCGTCGCGCGCGCGTCCGGCACGTCGGTCGCAACCCTGCTGTCGGAACGCATCTGGCGCCGCATCGGGATGGAGCAGGCCGGCTACTTCCAGGTGGACGCGACCGGCATGCCGGTGGCTGGCGGTGGCTTCAGCGCCGGCTTGCGCGACATGGCGCGCTTCGGCCAGCTGCTGCTCGACGGCGGGAGCTGGAAGGGCGAGCAGCTGATTCCGCGCGCGGTAGTGGAGGACATCCGCAAGGGAGGAAGTCGCGCGGCATTCGCGCGTTCCGGGCATCCGGGCCTGGCCGGCTGGTCGTATCGCGATATGTGGTGGGTCACCCACAACGCCCAAGGCGCGTTCGCGGCGCGCGGCGTCCACGGCCAGACCCTCTACATCGACCCGAAAGCGGAGATGGTGATCGTGCGCTTCGCGTCGCACCCGCAGGCGGGCAATGCCGCCAATGATGCGACGTCCCTTCCCGCCTATCAGGCATTGGCCGATCACCTGCTGTCCCGCGACGGTAAGTAGGCGGCGCCTGCGCCCATCGATGCAGTGCGACGCGTGGGGGCGCCGCATCCTCGGCTGACGGGCCGGCGAACCCCCGTCTCACGGGGGCCGGAGGGGGCTGGTCGCCGACGACGGACACGTCGGACGCCGGATACCGACCCGAAGCGGACGTCTTTGCATGTCAGGTGCGAGCGATGGACACACCACCGTCGACGAGAAAGGCCGTGCCGGTGATGAAACTCGACGCATCCGATGCCAGATGCAGGACGGAGCGTGCGATCTCTTCGGGCAAGGCCATGCGCTTCAACGCATGGATGCCCTCCACGAAGGCCTGCACTTCCGGCGTGGCGTCCGGCGCATGGGTGAGGCTGGCGGGCGTGTCGGTGCCTCCGGGGAGGACGGCGTTGACCCGGATACCTTTCGGGCCGTACTCGGCCGCCAGGGCCTTGACCAGGCCGATCTGTCCCGCCTTGCTGGCGGCATACGCCGCCATGCCGGGAAGGCCGGCCGTGTAGCCGACGAAGGAAGACGTGAAGATGAGTGAGCCGCCGCCGCGCGCCAGCATGGCGGGCAGCTGATACTTGGCGCCCAGGAACGCGCTGGCAAGGTTCGTATCGAGCATCTCGTGCCATGCGTCGAGCGACATCTCCGTGATGGGCTTGATCTCTCCCACCATCCCTGCATTGTTGAACGCAACGTCAAGGCCACCGAAGCGGTCGACGGCCGTGTCGACCAGGGCCTTGGCCACCTGCTCATGCTTGATGTCGCCCGGCACCGCGATCGCTTGCCCGCCCTCCGCTTCGATGTCACTGACAAGCGCGTCGAGTTCGGCGGAACGACGTCCGCTAACGACCACACGCGCCCCTTCTCTCGCGAACAGCCTGGCCGTCGCACGTCCAATGCCGGAGCTGGCCCCGGTGACGATGGCCACTTTCTTCGCCAGTACATCCATCTGCAACTCCCGTCTTGTTGTGTCGGGAGAATCTATCGGCCCGTGCCACACGCCGATATCCGCTTCTTGCGCTCGCAACCGGCATGCGGATACGCCTGCTGATGTTGCACGCCTTGTCGACATGCACGGGCAGGCCTTCGGGTCCACACAGGCCAATCCGGTCCGGGGGTTGCTTCGGTCTCGCACGTCGCCACTGGCCGATGGCAGGCATCCGTTGAAGATGGGGCTGCGGGCGCGAATCTCCGCGATGCAGGGCGACGTGTTCGATGCCCCCCATCTCCCATTGCAACAAGGCCTGCATCCGCGGGCCTTGTCGTTACCGAGGATGGGCGACATCCAGCCTCACGCCGCCTCGAGCCGATTCGCCGCCACGTTCTTCCTGACCTAGAACAGGTTCCAGCCCCGCACGTTCATGACGATGTCCGCCGGCAGCGACTGCACTGCGCCGATGGCGCCGCCGATACTGAAAACTCCGCGTTTGGGCCAGGGAAGTGGGGTGGGCGGAGCGCACCGGTCATCACGAAGGTCTTGTCCGGGATGGAGAGCCACTCGTGGCCCGTCTGCACCATGCGGCCGGAGCCGTGGGTGACCTGCGCGTGGCGGGTCGGCTGCGTGGCGATTCAGCTCGGGACAGGTATGCTGCCTCCCCTTCCGGCCTGTTTGCCCTTTGCCCAGGCCGCGACATGGCCCGGCGTGACCCGGTATTCGGCCATCGCAGCCAAGTGGATCCTCGTTGAAAGCAACCCCTCTCCAATGGAAAACAGACTGGTGCTTCGAGCAGAGCCAGCAGCGACGGCACTATGTCATTGAGCCATGGCTCGATGGCCGCTGCGTGGGTCGTGCCCATGGGTGGTTCGAGTCGGGCGAGCGCTTTGTGCTGGAGAAGATCGAGATCGATTCCAGACAGCGCTCTCGCGGCTATGGCAGTACGGTGATCGAGCGGCTGCGACAGAAGGCGCGTGACGAGGGATGTCGCGAGCTTGTGATCAACAATGTGCGCGCCAGCAACCACCGGGCCATCTCGCTCTATGAGGCGCTGGGTGCGAAGGCCGTCCCGCTGTCGTCCAGCCTCTGCGCATTCGCCATTTCACCGCCGTAGGCGCATGCCGACACGGGGTCGGAGCAGGTTTTCAGCGTAGGCTCCGGAGAACGATTCCCTCTCCGTGAAAGCACAAGGCCCGCATCAGCGGGCCTCATTGCGGCTCCTGCGTCCGTCGGTCGCTATCACACCGCCTCGAACCGGTTCGCCGCCACGTTCTTGCGGACCTTCGCCGGGTCCCAGATGCGGCCGTTCATGGCGATGTAGACGCCCGTCGGCAGCGACTGCACCGCGCCGATGGCGCAGCCGATGTTGAACTCCGCGTCCGAGCCGCGGAAGCGGGCCGGGCTGAGGGCGCCGGTCATCACGATGGTCTTGTCCGGGATGGAGGCCAGCACATGACCCGTCTGCACCATGCTGTCGGTGCCGTGCGTCACCAGCACGTGCTTCGTCGGCTGCGCGGCGATGGTGGCGCGGATCAGCTCGCGGTCCTCGTCGGTGATGTGCAGCGAATCCTTGCGCAGGATCGGGATGACCGTGAAGCGGAACGTCACCCCCAGCTCGCGCAGGATCATGCCGATCTGCGGGTCGCCGATCTGGTAGTCGGATTTGTCGTCGAAGTAGATCTTGTCGATCGTGCCACCGGTGGTGACGATCAGCAGCTCGTCCATCTCTGTGCTCCTGCCGGCGCTCACGGCGCGCCTGGCGTTGTGTCCGGGGGTGTCAGGCGGTACGCCTCGCCGTAGTGCCGGCAGATCATGTCTTCCAGTCCCGGCGAAGGCGGTGCGACCACCACGCGATTATCGCCGCTTTCCTGCAGGAACGTGCATTGCGCGTCCCCGCGACCGTCTTCGTCGTACGTGGCGCCACTGCCGTCCACCTGCGCCCGCAGGTCCTGGTTGCCGTCGCCGAGCGGCAGCGACCGCACGGCATCCAGCTTCCACATCAGATAGTTCCAGCTGCAGCAGCTGCTGCGCCCGGCCTGCACCAGCCACCCGTCGATGAACTGCAGCTCGTAATAGCCACCGCTGAAGAAGTGCTGCAGCGTCCGCGTGGCCGGGTCGACCCGGTAGACATCGCCCTCGCAGTTCGGCCCCGCACCGCACGCGCCGAGGATCTCGATCTCATGCAGGCCGTCACCGTCCAGATCCACCAGACTGGCATTGCCCATCGGGGTGTACGTCGTTTCCTGGTCGATCTCCAGGCGGTCGCAGGTACGTCCGGCGTCGCACGCGAGCTCGACGATGTGGCGACGCCGCGCTGGCGAAGGGCATTCCGTCCGCACGGTCAGCACGCTGCCGTCCCGGTTCTCCACGCGTGCCGGTTCGACTGGTTCGCACACCGCCTCCTGTGCCCACGCGGAGGGCGCGAACAGAGCCAGGAACAGTGTCGCGACGAAACGCTTCATTCCCTGCTGCCGAACCGCTTCGCGAACGCTGGCCAGCTGGTCGCCAGCACGATGCCGACCGACAGCACGATGCCCGCCCAGGCGAAGGGCGCCTTCACCGGATCGGCCCAGGCCACCATCACCGCATGTGAGAACCAGAACAGCGCGAACACGCCGGCCCAGAATGCCGCCGTGCGCCGGCGCGCCATCACGCCGATCATCAGCAGGATCGGCGGCAGCGCGAACACCAGCAGCGCCAGCGTGTATTGGCGGTCGCCGTAGAACCAGACCGCGTACAGGACGGCCAGCAGCTGCAGCAGGCCGGCCAGGACCAGGCGCGAGCGTTCCATCAGCGCACCTCCAGCCGACGCGCGATGTCGGCCACGCGCCGGCCGAGCGCGCGCGCCAGCGCGGCTTCCTCGTCGCTGGGCTGCGGATCGTCCTCGCCACCGGCCACATGGCTGGCGCCGTACGGCGTGCCGCCGGTGCGCGTGCTGCTCAGCTGCGGCTCGGTGAACGGAATGCCGACGATCACGCAGCCATGATGGAGCAGCGGCACCTGCATGGACAGCAGCGTGGATTCCTGCCCGCCGTGCTGGGTGGCGGTGGAGGTGAACACCGCCGCCGGCTTGCCCACCAGCGTGCCGCTGGCCCACTCCGCGCCCAGCCCGTCGATGAAGTGCTTCACCGGCGCGGCCATGTTGCCGAAGCGGGTGGGGCTGCCGACGATCAGGCCTGCGCACTCGGCCAGGTCCTGCCGGTCCACGTACGGCGCGCCGTCCTCGGGGACAGGCGGCGCCGCCTGCTGGGTCACCGCGGCCACAGGCGGCACGCTGCGCAGGCGCGCGGACATGCCGTCGACTTCGCCCACGCCGCGTGCGATCTGCCGCGCCAGCCTGGCCACGGAACCGCCGCGGCTGTAGTAGAGCACCAGGATCTCGGGCATGGGCCGTCTTCGTCGTTCGGGGAGCGCCTAGTATCGGCGATGTCGCCTCCATGACGCATCGGTTACCCTTCCGTCCATGGAGCCCCTGGACTCGTTGAACCGTTGGACCGAACGCGTGCGCGACCGTGCGCGCATGGGCACGTTCTTCCGCTTCCTGGCCAAGCGCTTCCTCGACGACCGCCTGTTCCAGGCGGCCGGTTCGCTGGCTTACACCACGCTGTTCGCGCTGGTGCCGCTGGCGATGGTGGTGTTCGGCGTGCTGTCGGCGTTCTCCACCTTCCAGGAATGGAGCGACCAGCTGCGCGACTACATCTTCGCCAACTTCCTGCCGGGCGCGGCGGCCAGCCTGAAGTCGAAGCTGGATGGCTTTCTGGACAACACGGGCAAGCTGACGGCGGTGGGCGTGATCGCCCTGGTGGTGTCGCTGCTGATCACGCTCAACAGCATCGAGGCCACCTTCAACCGTATCTGGCGCGTACGCAGTGCGCGGCCGAAGCTGTCGCGCTTCCTGGTGTACTGGACGGTGCTGACACTGGGCGCGCTGATGGCGGCGGCCTCGCTGGCGCTGTCGGCGCGTTTCTACGCGCTGCCGGTGTTCGCCACCAGCGGCGGCAAGTGGCTGCAGGCGCTGTCGCTGAGCGTGGCGCCGGTGCTGATCGAACTGGCGGCCATCGTGGTGATCTATCGCGTGGTACCGCACCGGACCATCAAGTGGCGCTACGCCGTGGCCGGCGCGCTGCTGGCCACCGTGTTGCTGGAACTGGCCAAGTGGGGCCTGGGCGTCTATCTGGGCAGTTTCAACACCTACCAGAAGATCTACGGCGCGGTGGCGGCCGCGCCCATCCTGCTGCTGTGGATCTTCCTGTGCTGGGTGGCGGTGCTGCTGGGTGCGTCGCTGGCGTCGGGCATGGCGGCGTTCCGCTACCAGCCGGTCGCGCTGCGCCTGCCGCTGGGCTACGAGATCTACGGCCTGCTGCGCATGCTGGGCCGCTTCGCGCAGGCGCGTGCGCAGGGCAGGGGGCTGCACAGCGACCAGATCCTGGCGATGGAGCCGATGCTGACCGATTCGCTGATCCAGCAGATGCTGGGCCAGTTGGCCGAAATCAACCTGCTGCGTCGCGACGAGGAAGGCGAGTGGCTGCTGGCGCGCGACCTGGACGACCTGACGCTGTGCGACCTGTACGAAGCCTGCCAGCTGCGCATTCCCGTCGCCGAAGCGCACCTTCCTTTCCATGACGATGCGCTGGGATGCGCGGCGCGGCGCGCGCTGGACGACCTGCGCGTGCCCCTGCGCGAACTGCTGAAGAAGCGCGTCAGCGACTTGTACGTCGAATCCTCCCAGGAGCCTGCATGAAGTCCGTTCCCTCCTTGTCGCTGGCCGTCGTGCTGTCGCTCGCCGCCTGCAATGCCGGCTCCGCGCCCTCGGAAGCGGCACAACCGGCCATCGAGGCCCACGTGCAGGACGTCGATCCCGACGCGGAGAAACCCGCCGAGCGGACAGCCGAGACACCGACCCTGCAGGTGAAGACGCTGGATGGCGCCGACTACTCATTGGCCGCGCATCGTGGCAAATGGGTGGTGGTGAACTTCTGGGCCACCTGGTGCGCGCCGTGCCTGAAGGAAATGCCGGACCTGTCGGCGCTGGACAAGGACAACGACCATATCGAGGTGATCGGCCTGGCCTACGAGGAAATCGAGGCGGACGAACTGAAGGCATTCCTGGAGGAGCGCCCGGTCGTCTACCCGATCGCGATCCTCGACGTGTACAACCCGCCCGCGGACTTCGCCACGCCGCGCGGCCTGCCGCTGACCTACCTGATCGCGCCCGACGGCAAGGTGGCCAAGCAGTTCCTCGGTCCGGTGACGGGCAGGGAGATCGAAGCGGCCATCGCCGCGTCGGGCGGGCCGAAGGCCGGGGCCTGATGCCCGCCGCGCGCTTTCTGGTCACCGGCAAGGTGCAGGGCGTGTTCTTCCGCGCCTCCACGCGCGAGCGCGCGCTGGCGCTGGGCTTGCGCGGCCGGGCCACCAATCTTGCGGACGGCGGCGTGGAAGTGATCGCCGAAGGCGATGCCGCAGCGCTGGACGCGTTGGCAGCGTGGCTTTACCACGGGCCACCGGCTGCGCGCGTCGAATCGGTCGTGCGCGATGCGTGGACGGGACCGGTAAACGACGGCTTCGTCACCGGCTGAGGCTTCATTCCCCCGCTTCGTGCAGCCGCAGCGCGCGTGCGGTCTGGGCTTCGTCCAGCGGCGGCGGTCGCGCGATCACCGCCTGCCTGGGTTCCTTCCAGCCGGGGATCTTGCGTGCGCCGGCCTGGATGCCCTTGGCAGCCAGGCCGGCGAGCACCGGCACGATGCCACCGTTCTTGCCCAACTGCTCAAGGCTGGTCGGTTCGCGCCAGCTGCGTTCGAACGTGCCGGGTTCGACCTCGATGGGATTGCGGAAGCGGTACAGGTCCACGACTTCCTCCGGCTCGGGCCGGACGGTCAACGTTTCCAGGGTGGTCGCCGACGGGTCTTCCGCGCCGGCGGGGTCCTGCGCCAGCGCAGGCGTCGCCGCCAGCCACACCGCGGCCATGAAGGGCAGGCGCATCGTCAGCCGCCGCGCTGCGGCTTGATCGGCTTGAGCACGCCGTAGCGCTCCTTGTGCAACTTGCCGCGCAGCGGTGGCAGGCCCAGCGGTTCCACCGGCACGCGGGTGTCGGGCAGGCGGTCCAGCAGGTCGCGGATCATCGTGAGGCGACCGACGCGCTGGTCGTTGAAGTCCACCAGCGTCCACGGGGCGTTGGCCGTGTGCGTGGCCTTGAGCATCGCCTCGCGCGCCGCCGTGTAGTCGGCGTACTTCTCGCGCGCCTTCAGGTCGATCGGCGACAGTTTCCAGCTTTTCAGCGGTTCGTCCGCACGCTCGGCGAAGCGCTCTTCCTGCTGGGCCTGGTCCACGCACAACCAGTACTTGAACAGCAGGATGCCATCGTCGGTGATGCCGCGTTCGAATACCGGTGCCTGCTGCAGGAAGCGCTGGTACTGCTCGTCGGTGCAGTAGCCCATCACCTTCTCGACGCCGGCGCGGTTGTACCAGCTGCGATCGAACAGCACGATCTCGCCCGCGGCCGGCAGGTGCGCGATGTAGCGCTGGAAATACCACTGCGTGGCTTCGCGTTCGCTGGGCTTGGGCAACGCCACCACGCGGCATTGACGCGGGTTGAGGTGTTCGGTGATGGCGCCGATGGCGCCGCCCTTGCCGGCGGTGTCGCGCCCTTCCACCACCACCACGATGCGCGCGCCGCAGTGCGAGGCCCAGCGGGCCATCGCCGCCAGTTCCAGCTGAAGGGGTTTCAGGCGGGCTTCGTAGTCCTTGCGCTTGAGCGGTTTCATCGCGTCGTCCTGTGCGGCGGTGGGAGGTTCAGCGTTTGCGGCGCGCGGCCTGGCCGGCCATACCGCGGGCGACTTCCAACAGCGCGCCCTGCTGGCGGGTGTTCAGGGCGCGATAGGCGGCGAGCAGGTCGTGCTCGCCCTGCGTGCGCGCCGGGTCCAGCGTGGAGGCCAGTTCCGACAGCAGTGCGCCGGCCGGCACGCCGAACGCGCGGGCGAGGGCGTTGAGCTGCTCGCTGCCGGGCATCTTCTCGCCGGCCAGCCAGGCCTTGACGGTGGATACGCCGGCCCGCGGGATGGCGGCGGCCAGGTCCGCGGCGGTCAGGCCGCTGGCCTTGGTGAGCAGACGCAGGGTGGCATCGAGCGACATGTGGAGCTCTCCTGGCTCATTCCTTCAGGCGGGGACGCAGCGTGGCAAGGTTGCAGGGCCGCGTGCGCGCGTCGAGCTGCGCGCGGATGATCTTCTCCCATGCCGTGCGGCAGGCCGAGGTGGAGCCGGGCAGACAGAACAGGAAGGTCTGGTTGGCCAGCCCGGCGAAGGCGCGCGACTGCAGCGAGGAGGTACCGATCTCGTCGAAGCTGATCTGCCGGAACAGTTCGCCGAAGCCCGGCATGTCCTTGTCCAGCAACGGCAGCAGGGCTTCGGGCGTGGAGTCGCGACCAGTGAAGCCGGTGCCGCCGGTCACCAGGATGCCGTCCACGGCCGGATCGGCGATCCACTGCGAGACCTGCGCACGCAGGCGGTAGCGGTCGTCGGGCAGCAGGGTGCGGGCATGCAGGTGGTGGCCTTCGCGGGCGAGCGCTTCGGCCAGGTAGTCGCCGGAACGGTCTTCGGCCAGGGTGCGGCTGTCGGAAACGGTCAGCACGCAGAGGTGCAACGGGATCAGGTCGTCGGCATGGCTCATGCCGCGCAGCGTAGCGCAATCGTGCGTCAGCGGAGCGGCAGGCGGTAGCGCAGTGTGCCGTCGTACAGCGTCCAGCCCATGTCACGGTACAGGGCCTGCGCGCCGTGGTTGTCGTGGTCGGTTTCCAGTTCCAGCCGCAAGGCGCCGTCGTCGCGGGCGAAGTCGGCGGCGGCGGACAGCAGGGCACGCGCCACGCCCAGTCGGCGGGCTTCGGGCACCACCAGCAGATCGTTGAGGATCCACGTGCGGGCCGCACTGACCGAAGAGAACGCAGGGTACAGCTGGACGAAGCCGACGGCCTGCTCGTCGCGCCAGGCTAGCAGGACCACCGATTCGTCGCGCTCCATCCTGGCCCGGATGAACGCGCGCGCCAGCGATGGATCGCTCGGCTGGCCATAGAACATCCGGTACAGGTCGAACAGGTGCGCGACGACGTCCAGATGGTTCAGGCCCGCACGGCGGACAACGGGAAGCGTCATGCGGACTCCGTCAGGCGGGCCAGCTCGTCGGCGAGATGCTCGCGGGCGAGGCGGTCGATCAGTGCGTCCAGGTCGCCCTGGATGACGTTGGGCAGGTCGTACAGGGTGAGCCCTTCCACGCGGTGGTCGGTGATGCGGCCCTGCGGGAAGTTGTAGGTGCGGATGCGCTGGCTGCGATCGCCGCTGCCCACCTGCAGCTTGCGCGATTCGGCCTGCGCGGCCTGCTGCCTCCT
>Ga0208958_1002430_pt1 | contig 16061 bp, 21 predicted proteins | sample RifOxyB1_FD_184032 | JGI IMG/M metagenome (GOLD analysis project Ga0208958, IMG submission 184032) | Soil microbial communities from Rifle, Colorado - Rifle Oxygen_injection B1 (SPAdes) | ecosystem: Environmental > Terrestrial > Deep subsurface > Rock core/Sediment | place: Rifle, Colorado... | reverse complement strand
GGCCTCGGTGGCGAAATGGTAGACGCAGCGGATTCAAAATCCGCCGGTAGCAATACTGTGGGGGTTCAAGTCCCTTCCGAGGCACCAATTGTCAAGGTATACGAACCAAAATTCGAAAAATAGTTAGGCTCAATAAATATGGCTCTTCCCAAAAAGAGGGGCAACACTTTCTGATCGACCTTAACCACATAACACAATTTATTTTAACAAAATAGTGACTGCTGAGCTGCCAGTCCATTGCTTTTAACAGGTTTTTTGTCTGAAGTTTTTTCTTCATTTTCAGGAAGTAAGAGGATGTCTTGTTTTTCATAAACGTATACATCCAAATCTTCCAGGGGTCCTAAGTATTTATCAATTAATACCTTTACTTCAGCCCAATCAAGACCCCCAAGTCCACAACCAAGCGGTGGAAGGGCCAAGGATGAAATCTCCATGCGGGCATAATTTTCTGATAAATATTTTAGGCCATTTTCAATATCTGAAAGAATTGAATTTTGATTCCAGTGTCTCTTGGTAGGAAAATTTAATATTTGCACCTTATCATCTTCCCAAAGATATGGTTGTCCAGGTTGAACTTCTCCTTTGGCACATTTGATTTTGTAATCTTCAAACATTTCAGGAAATTTTTTCTTATAAGATAATGCCAAACCTTTACCCATTACACCTACACAATTTACGGTATTAGTAATAACTTGGGCCGAAGAATTGAATATATTTCCTGTTTTATAAACGATCATTGGTTATCCATATAGTAGTAATTCCCAAAACCTACATATACACCACAAGTAGTGCAATGTGTAGTAAGTAGTGTTTCAACTTTATTTTTTACAGCTTCTGAATAGCAAACAATACGAAGCAAATGATTTAAGGGGAGGTTGTTAAGTACAAGTAATTCTGACTGTTTACGCCTCTTAGTTTCGTCGTCGTAGGCATATTTGGAAGTATTGATACTTTTGCAGTCTAAAATATCCAGATCATTAAGTTCTCTAAATTTCTTGAACAAAGTTTTTGCTGATCTGGCATTTCCATCGGAGATTAAACAGTCATATTGTAATAATAATTCTGTAGAAAAAATTAAAAACAATAATGAGTCATTCATTTTTCGTAGGTACGATACCATCGGAGTTTTTTTTCCCCAATAAAGTGGAACATAATCATGTAAAGGTTTTCCCGAGCAAGGGATTGTGATATTTGCTCGTCCGGTTTGAACAGATTCGCTAGAGATGTCTTTGAATTTTTTTCCCAAGGTGAACATCTGGTTTTTGGAAAAAATACAACCGTCGGTTAGAATTTCTTTCAAGTTATCTAAATGGGTAATGTGTTGTACATCACCTAGCTCATAGACTTGCCTAATTTGACTACGAAGATTGATCATAAGTGAACATACTTCAAATTTATTTTTAGGGTGAAGACTTATTTTGTACGTATAAAAATTTAATTCATTTTTAAAATTTCTTTTTTTGATATTTCTAAGATGATAGTCAATCGATGACTTGGTTTTTCCAAATCTTTAAGCTAATTCTTTTATGGAAAGCCCGCCTATCCATCTAAGTCTTGCCAGCTCAGCTTGGTCAAGCGAAGGTTCCCGTCACTGGATGGGATATTCATAGGCCCAAACAATTTGTTCTTTGAGTGTGCCTTGGGGGCACCTATCAAATAATTTATTAACGCGCTTTGATTCATTTTTGAAACATACAAGATTAAGCGAATTATTCAACTTTTCAACTCTCATAAATTTAACTATTCTGATAATCTATTGATTTTTCACATATGGAGTTTTCAATGAGTGAATCCAATAAGATTATCGTTTTTGAAAGCAAAAAAATTAGACGAGTTTATCATAACGATGAGTGGTGGTTTTCTGTCGTGGATGTTGTTTATGCCTTAACTGAAAGTGCGGATGCTGGGGCATATTGGAGAAAACTCAAGCAACGTCTAATTGAAGAAGGGAGCCAAGTCGTGACCAATTGTCACGGGTTGAAACTTGAGGCCCCAGATGGAAAAATGCGAGAAACTGATTGCGCAAATACTCAGGGCATGTTTCGAATTATCCAGTCTATTCCATCTCCAAAGGCCGAACCTTTTAAGCAGTGGCTGGCCCAAGTTGGGTTTGAGCGGGTTCAGGAAATTGAAAATCCAGAATTGGCTCAAGAACGAATGAAAGAGATTTATGAACAGAAGGGTTATTCCCAGGATTGGATAGACAAACGACTACGTGGAATTGCGATAAGACAGAATTTGACCGATGAGTGGAAAGAACGCGGAATCAATTCAATAAATGACTTTGCCATTTTAACAGCAGAAATTTCTAAAGCAACTTTTGGCATGACTCCTTCTGAGTATAAGGATTTCAAAGGGCTTTCTAAAAAAATGAAAATCTCCGTGACCACATGACTGACTTGGAACTTATTTTTACAATGCTCGGTGAAAAAGTAACAACTGAAATATCAAAAAAAGAAAAACCAGATACCTTTGTTAAAAACAAAAAAGTGGCTAAGCGTGGTGGTCGAGTTGCAGGTAAGGCCCGCAAGGATACTGAAAAAGAATTAGGCAGAAGTGTTATTAGTCGCCAAACTTATCTTCAGGTGGAAGATAATAGGAAAAAGAAGAAATGAAATATTTTCTTCGAGTTCTCTATGTGGGATTAGTGGGCTTTTATTTTTATGCACTCATAGACCACTTTGCCTACTTGAAGTTTACACCATGGCTTCTTTTTAAATGGCTTTTTGTATCCTCGCTTTGGAATTGTGGTGTTTTACTTATTTCGTTTGATTTTATTAAAAAAAGGAAAATTCTAGGTGTTTTACTTTTTGCTCCGACGCTAATCACTTCCCCTCTCTTACTTCCTATGAGGTATGACATTTTGCACTGGGGATGCTTCGGAGGAATGTTTATAATTCTTATTAAATTTTTAACTGGAGAAATTATGAAGATATGGCCACCAGCTCTTAAAGAAGAGGCTAAAAATGAAGTGTATAAACTGATTGACAAAAATGTTAGAAAATTACCCCGAAATAGTGACGGTACGTTTAATGAATTTTCTGAAGGTTTTAATGACAATGATGTCGATGCATTAAGACATGCGTACGTGTGCGGCGTTTTTACTGGGGAATACGGAGAAAGTGCCGCAGATATCTTTGGGCGGGCCAATGAGTTCTTTCCATTTGGAGGAACATCTTCTTCAAATTCTACTAATTCAACAAACATGGATTTATGGAATAATGCTGTTGGTAGAAAGTACGGGAAAAAATCTAAAACTAGAAAAGAGCTTTTTAAAAATTTGATGAAGGCCTTGAAGAATGGAGAACTTATTATTGATCCTGACAGTGATACAAGAAAATATGCAGGGGATGGTGAGATCAAAGAAATGCCTGCTGCCATGGTCATTGTTCTAGATGAAAGTAAAAAAGGTAAAAATATAACTTTTTACGATTTCCTCCTAAGAAAAGTGATGAATAAAGCAGAGTTCGTATCCTCCATTAAAAATGGAGATTATCCAAACTATGAATTAAGAGTTATTCACGGAGATGAAATTCCTGTTTCTAAAAAAGATGGTGTGACGTTAGATAATTTGGGATAACCGTTTTACCTGTAAGAAAGCAACTACCCCCTACCTAGACCGAAATTGAACAAAAGCGCATTCATTCACCTGTTTGAGCCTCATCCTCCATCCCGAGTTCATCCAAGACAATCCTTTCGTCATAATTAACATCTGCCTTCCTTGTCAAACGAGAGTAAGAAAAGAGATGTTTCCTACTTTACTTTTTTCTTTCATTATCGGTAAGCTCCGCTTGGTCAAGCGAAGGTTCCCGCCACTGGATGGGATATTCATATGCCCAAACAATTTGTTCTTTCAGTGTGCCTTGGCGGGCACCAATTTTAAAGATTTCAATAAAAAGTCTTTTTTTTTCTCGAAAATCAATAACATTTTTTCGTTTCTCATAGTTGAGAACGTTGATCATCTAATTAAAAAATCAACTGATCCATTATAGGTAGAGTTTTCACTTGTTTTTCTAAGATGATTTAGATGTTACAATTTAATTCTATGAAAACTGTATTATATTTCCTCCTAATTTTGTTTTTTTCCGCCTGCTCTCTTAATAATTCCCTAATCCATGTGAATGTAAGAAATCCGTCCTCGACAGATGAACTAGCTGAACTACCAAGTGCTATAAAAACTTTTATCTATTCTGAACAAATGTTGAATGACAGAATCGAGGATACTTCAGAATTTGCCTCAATCGTAACAACTAACCTTGAGGCAGAATATATGCCTGAAAATCAACCAGTGTTTAAATTGCATACAGTGTTGGTACCTATTGAAGATTTAACCATTCTAAGTACAGACTCAGAAGAAAATATTAATAATGCTTTAATTGTGATAAAAGATCGGAAAAAATTTGTAAAATTTTTTATTCATCCAAAGTCAGTTAATTTGTATGCTGATGCATTCAAAAACTATCAGTGGACAGAAGAAATTTTATCAACACCTCTTTCATCTCACCGATCTCTGGTCGCCTGGAATCCCAATTCTCCAACCAGTCCTTTTGGAATTAAACTTTCGTTAGATGTTAAAATTGGTGGAGCTGTTAGAAACTTATCTGAAGGGCAAATCGAGCATGCTTACATTGTTTCTTCACTTCTAAAAACCTTGGATAAAAATAATTTAAAAAAAAGGGGTATTATTTTTTTAGACGAATCTATTAATATAATTCCCAAAAAAGTTCAATATGGTTTTACGCTAAGAGATATTCCATTGCCAAAAACCGACTCAAAAGTAATCCCGATGTTTTCACTATATTCCAAGGGCATAAATCGACAAACACCACTTCTTGCAGATATAATTTTAAAAAATAAAGTTTCACCGCAAGAATACATTCGAAATAAAATCATTAGACCGCTAATTGATAAAACATTATTTATGGTTTTTAGTGAAGGATTGATTGGAGAATATCACGAGCAGAATGTTTTGGTTGAATTAAACAATGGAGACATTTCTGAAAATATTTGGTTTAGAGATCTTGCAGGATTTTCTGTAAATAAAGATTTTCGTACAGCGGTTGGTAAAGATATGAAGTTTGTTCCCCCCGACGTGCAAATTAAAAATCTGCATATGGAGGACCACTCAGATATTGTTAGAAATCTTGAGCTCTATATCAAAAAATCTAACTTTTACGCCATGCAGGTATCTATGTCTGAATACTTTCCGGAAATTACGCAGGAATGGGTTTCGAATGAATTTGAAAAAACTTTCAAAGAAAGCGTCAAGAAATACACAGGTGTACAAACTAGTTGGAAAAATTTCAAGACTGATGCTAAGAAAATTATCAATAGGATAAAATTGCATAATATTAATGGAAGCAATTGTAATGTATTAATTGAAGCACTATTGATTTAAATTATAAATAATATACTCTTATTTATTTCCTCAAAATTAATTGTTGGAAAATTTGTATAAAATTTTCAAAAACTTAGACCGATTATAATTAGATTTATCAAAATCTTATCTCTGGATTCAAACAGGAGAAATCCCGCTTATCCATCTAATTTCTTGCCCGCTGACTCAAAACCTAGCACTAAAGAATGAAGAAAGATTGAACCTGAGGTTAAGATTCGTTCACCTTCTCGCAATATTTTAAAAAGTGAACGCGATTTCATTTTTACTTTGATATTACTTCATAAATTATATGTTATTTCGGTGTTGATTTAAATTGAAGCAACAGAGGTGACAATTATGCTAAATAATGCAAAAACATTGCAAGGTTATGCGTTGTCCAGTCTCAACGGTGAAATCGGCACCGTTAGAGATTTTTATTTTGATGATCATCATTGGACCATTAGATATTTAGTGGTTAATACTGGCGGCTGGCTTTTAGGTAGAAAAGTTTTAATATCCCCACACTCACTAAGATCGGTCGACAAAGAAAAACAAACCGTCGAAGTAAATTTAACAAAAAAACAAATTGAAGATAGTCCTTCACCTGAATCAGATAAGCCAGTATCTAGGCAATTTGAAGAACAGTACCATAGTTATTTTGGATGGCCTATGTACTGGGATATCCCCAATGGCTTGGGTAATGCACACGATGTTACTTATGATACCGAAACCAAAATATTAAGCGACCAAGGTAGTAAACCGTTTAATTTTCATTTGCGAAGTACAAGGGACGTAACTGAACATCACGTTCAAGCTATCGACGGGGAAATTGGTCACGTAGATGATTTTATCATTGATACAAAAACATGGGCCATTCGCTATTTGATTGTTGATACCCAAAATTGGTTACCTGGTAAAAAAGTTATGGTTTCACCAGAATGGATTGATCACGTAAGTTGGTTTGAAGAAAAAGTTTACGTCGATCTTACCCAAAAAAGCATATCCGAATGCCCCGAATTTACTAAAGTGAATTTAATTACTCGAGATTTTGAAAAAGGACTCCATAGTCATTTTAAACGTCCAGGCTACTGGACCACTGAATCGCATATTAATTAAGAGTCATTATCTCTAAAAATAAACTTCTCAGGACAATCATAGCATCGAATTTTTAAATCAATCCTGTAATTATCCAGCAGCTTTCAACACTTATTGATTAAGTTTGCGTCAGGAGGTTTATTTAAATGAAACTTACCGAAATGAAGTGCATTGACCCGCAACCTACTGATCCTTCCTTGGATCGTGCACAAATCCAGCAGTATTTAAAAGAAATAGAATCTTGGAGTTTAGAGGATAGAGCGCTCAAGAAAGAATTTTTATTCAAGAGTTTTTTAGAAGCCGTAGCATTTGTAAAAAATCTGGCAATTATTGCAGAAGAACAAAACCATCACCCTGATATTATTATTTCATATAAAAAAGTCAAACTAACTCTTAGCACCCACAAAATAGGGGGTCTCTCGCTAAACGACTTTATTATGGCCGCTAAAATTGATCATCTTTTTTTTTTCAAAATTAACCAAAAGGAAAACAGCTCTTATAACTGGCGGAGCCAAGAGGATAGGCAGGGCCATCGCCATAACTCTCGCCAAGGGTGGAATTGATATTGCTCTACATTGCAACCACTCAAGTAAGCAAGCCGAACAGCTTTGTCTGGAGTTGCAGTCCTTCGGTGTTCATGCTTGGGTTTTCAAAGCGGATTTTTCTGATAATGCTCAACTTAAAAACCTTCTCCCCCAAATTTTAGTAACAATCGGCAACTTGGACTATCTTATAAATAGTGCCTCTATTTTTCCAAGTGATAATTTTCACAATCTTGAGATCTCAAATATTTTAGAAAATATTCAAATTAATGCATGGGCACCATTTGTATTATCCAGAGAGTTTGCCAAACATTGCAGTTCAGGAAAAATTATTAATCTACTAGACGCACGAATTAACAGATTGGAGACCCAACATCTTTCTTATCTTTTGAGCAAAAAAATGCTTTTGTCACTTACCGAGATTTTGGCCATCGAACTGGCTCCCCATTTTACAGTAAATGCAATTGCGCCAGGACTAATTCTCCCACCAGAAGGAAAGGATCATCAGTACCTTGAAAGTATGGCGCAGGATATTTTGCTTAAACGCCCAGGCTCCCCCAGCGACGTGGCAAATGCAGTCCTTTGTTTATTAAATAGTGATTTCATAAGTGGGCAAGTCCTTTTCATTGATGGAGGAGAGAAGCTAACGGAGAAAAAACATGGATAAATTAATAATTGAGGATCTAAGAACCCGTTGTGTGGTAGGCATTAACGAAGATGAAAGGCGGGAAAAGCAAGATGTAACAATTAATATAACGGTGTTTTGTGATTTAAGAAAAGCGTGCAAAACTGATAAGTTTGAAGATACGGTCGATTATAGAAATTTAAAAAAAAGAATCTTATCTTTGGTGGAAAACTCCAGTTTCTTTCTCTTGGAGGCACTGGCGGAAGCGGTGGCAAATGCCTGCCTTTCCACTTCTGGAGTAAAGAAAACTATAGTGAGAGTGGATAAACCCTCAGCCCTGCGCTTTGCTAAAAGTGTGGGAGTTATTATTGAAAGAGATAATCATAATGAGTTTGAATAAAATTTATATTGCTTTAGGTTCCAACATTTCTCCGGAAGAAAATATTCTAAACGCAATTCAATTATTAAAGAGGCAAATAACAATCAGCGCTGCTTCTACATTTTATTCAACACCCCCTATTGGATCAAAGAATCAAGAAAACTTTATAAATGGTATCATTGTAGGAGAAACTTCTATCCCTGCTGAAAAATTAAAATTTGAAACGCTCAGAACAATAGAATCTGAACTTGGAAGAATTCGAAGTAAAGATAAGTTTGCCTCTAGGACAATCGATCTTGATATACTCATTTATGGCGATAAAGTAATAAATTCAAAGGAGCTGATTTTACCTGATCCCGAGATTCTCACTCGTCCTTTTCTGGCCTTTGCGCTATATGAACTGACACCTGAACTTATTTTACCAGGATATAATATTTCAATTAAAGATATTATAAAAAAGATGACTCCAAATATGATGAAACCGTTGCCAGAATTAAGCTTATTTATTTTGAAAACTCTCCGTCTATAGCAAGCTTAAGTTTAATAATGAAATACTCATCCAAGCTTTCATGACCCGAATGTCCACCAATTAAAAGCCAAAAAAATCCTTGATTGTCAGTTTTGACTTCCAACCGCCTGGTGGGCTTTGGACGACTTTCAACAACGTATGGAATTCTTCCATTGATCGCTTTGCAAAGAGGCACTCCAGGAAGCAAGCTAAAAGTTCCTTCAATTTGACAAACACCTGTTCCGCCTAAACCATCTGCACTGGGATAATTACTTGGTGGGCGGTTATCATCTGTAAATCTAACATGATTGTTATAATCCACAACCGAAGGGTAAGGGTCTTTATCCATTACTATGACTCTGAAGTTTCTAACTTCTGCACCACCTGGCCCATAAGCACCAATTCGATCATTTGCCGCTGAAATAGATTCAAGCACCACCACGCCATAATCGGTATTGGGAAGCAGACCATCTTCTGGCCCAAACTTTCTGACCATGTATTTGTCCATATCATCCGAACGGTTAACTCCTTGTAATAAATATCCGTAGACATTATCGTTGTCTGGAACTTTATAAATTCCAGCATTCATAAACCAATGAGATCCTTCTTCTTCTGAAGAAAGATTTGAAACTGTTTCAGGTGGAACTGGGCCTAGATCCCCGCCAGAGGCTACAATTTTTAAATAGTTGTCATGCTGTTCTTTGGGAATATCACGAAATAATCCCTTAAAACCGAAGTCGTTTTTTTCTCCGGTGGAAAAATCAAAAATAAATATTTTGTTATCTATTTCTGGGGTGGTGGCAAAAGACACAAACGAAGCTATCAAAAATATCCCCAAAATCAATTTTTTCATCTTTGCACTCCGGTTTATTTTTCGAAAGATTAAAATTTATGTGTATATACTAAAAACTTGGTGATCACTATAGACAATTAATGCAATGCTGTATTTTTTTCAATGTTAGGACTTTTTTCCCTTTGATTTATCCGGTGCAAAAACCGGTGTCGCCATTTTTTTTACCTGAGATTTAATATCTTCTGGCCAATTCTTAATCTGGGAAGAAAAATTGATCTTATCTTTGCGATATAACATACGTAAAGCTTCTTCGTAATTTGGCAAATCTCCGGCCATAACACTCATAAACTGGGCAACGGCATCTTGATAAAAACGTGGCTGACAATTAGATGCGCAGTTATTTTTTGCGGTATCCACTAATTTTCTAAGTGTCAATGAAGCTCCCCCGCGTTGCAAGGCCAACCATTCCCAATGTTGAGGTAGCAAAGATACTTCCCGAGAAATTACCCCTAATTTAGGTCGACCAGGACCTGGAAGAGTTTCTTTCATCTCTTTAGGTACAAAAACTAAAAGTCTTTGCCGTACATCATCAAGCGTGCCACTAAAATCAATATCAATTGTTCTGCCTAGTTCATCATCAAAAATTAGTGCAGCGGTATGACTGCTACCGCCGATACGTTTTTTAATTATCAACACAACTTCTTCGATACTTCCTTTAGCAATAATTGATTTATTTTCAAACGCAGTATATAGACGCTTTTCCATCTGTTTTCTCCTTGCCAATCTTATTTTATATTACCCGGGTATAATAAGATTGTCAATATACCCGGGTAATATTGTTTTCCATAAAGGATCATTAAAGCGATCAATTAAAACATTATTGAGCATATCCGGACTCATTTGGTCAGTTTTGATTATTAATGACATCTTTGCTACTATTATAAGTATTAGGAGTAATTATTTTTTATGCATAAAATAATATGGTTTTTAATTATATATCTTAATTTAATACAAATTGTTTTTGCAAAAACTCCCATATATTCTGACCAATGTTTGCAAATTTTAAAAAACAGTAATTTAAGAGGGGTTCACGACTTACAAACTCTATGTAAGAACAAGCAAATTCAAACAATTTTTGCTAACGATTTTTCAACGTACCAAAACTGCGTCAAAACTTTAAACGCCTTCACCCCACTGTCCTCCGGAAATAATTATTTTATCAAATGTACTAATAAAGAATTACAACAACAGATTATTCAAAATGATTTCAACCAATGCATCTCTAACCTTATTGCAACCGGAAAGTCTTATCATCTAAATATCGCTGAGATTTGTCTTGACCCCATCAAAAAAAGTCAGGTGATCTCCCCCGCTTTTACAACCTGTCTAGAGTTACTTGGTAAATTCAAGGAAAATAAAAATCTAATTAATCGATGCATGGATAAAAATTACATCAGCCTGCTTGCTAGAGAAGATTTCAATAAGTGCCTAAAAATTAAAACTGAACTCCATGATGTGGTAGGGGCCATGGAAACTTGCGCTCAATCTGCCTACCTGAAAATGATGAACTCTCCTGACTTTAATCTCTGTGTGGAAAAGCTCAAACAAATTAACATATATGACCAGTTAACTTACCGATGTACCAACCCTAAACTGGTCAAACAAATTCTAGATAGCAATTTTATTCCATGTATCGACAAGCTTCAAGCTGCTTACATCGCACAACCCATGGATATTTGCACTAATTCCCAGCAAGCCCTTATCATTAACTCAAAAGATTTTGATCAGTGTTTTGCCGCCCTCACCAAACTTGAAGCCAGTGACATAGTTGCTAAATGCACCCAACCTAACTCTTTAAAAAAAATCAACTCTACTTCGTTTAATTTGTGCATTGAAGAGTTTTCAACCTTTGAAAAAAATAATCTAGATACTTATTGTTTGAATCAAAAATTTATCACCATTAAAAGTAAAAGAGAATTCATCGCTTGCATGGAAGAAATCAAAATTTTAGGTGAGCGTGATCTCATTAACAAATGCTCGAACCCTCTTTTTTTTAAACATCTAAATTCACCAGCCTACTTTCAATGCAAATCTAATTTGGCTACTCTCGAAGTAAAACATCTAATCAAACCGTTTTGCTTGGAACCCAAAAATTACCACCTGTCGCTCAGCAACCAAGATATCATCTGTCTAGAAGCAGCCTTACGCCTTTCACCGAATCAAGACATTCTAGACCCTGATACTAATACTTTAGAATCGGCTACTTTATTCAATCAATTAATAAAAAGTTGCCGCTCCAAATAGAAAGAGTTATATAAAATTATGAAAATTCATTTACATCAAACTCATCAAACCATCGCTTGCTTCGAAGATATTAGAACTTATCTTTATGATGTTTATGCCAGCAAACCTATGCAAGGGATACACTTGTTCCCTGAATCTTTCCTTTGTGGTTATCCCCTTCAAGATCTTTGTCTAAATTATTCATTTATTAATAGTTACCAAAAACATATGCAAGCAATTTCCGCTTGGGCAAAGACTCTCCCTAAAGATGATAATATTATTTTTTTGATGGGTGGAATTAAATATACCCTAACCTCTGATCATTTACCTAAAAAAATAGAAAACGTTATCTATTTATTAAAACCAGGTGAAGAGCTCCAAGCTATCTATACCAAAATGCTATTACCTAATTATGATATTTTCGACGAAAAAAAATACTTTGATCCTGGCAAAACTGTTGGCATTTTAAATTTTAATAAAAAAAATATTGCGCTTATGATTTGCGAAGATATGTGGCCTAACGCCAGCTACGAATTGGATCCCACTACTGAGCTTAAAAAAACAGGATTGTCTTTTGACCTAATCATCAATTTATCAGCAAGCCCTTACGATTTGAGCAAACAAGAGAAACGAATAATTCGGGCCAAAGAAATTTCTCATTTTTTAAAAGCACCATTTTTTTATGTCAATCGAGTGGGTGGAGAGGATGAAATTTTATTTGATGGACAAAGTTTTGCAGTAAACGGAAGTGAAATTTTGGTTCAGCTTAGTCGATTTAAAAAAGATTTTAAATCGATCAACCTTTCTTCTTATGAAAAATCTAATTATCAAAATATTAATAATAGTAAAATCACTACGACGTGGGAGAGTCTTTTTGTCCCCAATATTGTTACCAGTTTAAAAAAATTACCTCATATAAAACCCTTAACTGACAATGAATGCTTGGAAGCCATAGAAGCTCTTGGCTTCGGGGTAAATGAATATGCTAGAAAATGTGGTTTTAGCAAATTTCAAGTCGCCCTCTCCGGTGGAATAGATTCCTGTCTAGTTTTGACTATTTTGAAATTACATCTTAGCAAAACTCAAAATCTTGAAGCTATATATATGCCTAGTAAATTCTCAGGCGAATTGAGCTTGGATATTTCTAAAAAGTTATGCCAAAATTTAGATATTCCTTTTTATATTCTACCTATTGAAGATGTAAAGATGACATGCAAATCTTTATTTATAAAACACATGCACCAAGATCTACAAGGTCTTGCTGACGAAAATATCCAAAGTCGTATTAGAAGTACACTACTGTTGGCGCGGGCAAATCAAACTAATTCCATTGCCATCAACACTTCCAATAAGTCCGAAATTGCCGTTGGGTATTCTACTATCTATGGTGACAGTGTTGGTGCCATTAGCCTCCTTGGAGATGTCTATAAAAGTGAAGTTTATATGCTAGCAAAGTATATAAACAAAACTCATGATAATATCATTCCACTTGAAGTCATCCAACGACCACCCACCGCCGAGCTTCGAGATAACCAAAAAGACACGGACTCTCTACCTCCTTATGATATATTAGATGTTATATTAGAGGGCATGTTAAGCTACCGGTTAACTGCCAAACAAATGATTGATATGGGACTTCCTTCAGATGATGTTCTATCGGTAAGCAAACTCTATAGAAACTCGGAGTATAAAAGAGTGCAGTTTTGTCCTATTATAAAAATCAAACCCAAAAGTTTTGGGTTTGGTTATCGAGTACCCACATCTAAAGATGGGGCCTTTTATTCAGACCTTTAAGTATTAATTTTTAATGCTAGGCTAAGTCCAATTAAAACCAGATCCCCGTTTATTTCATTGAACACATTTTCTTTTTCATATAACCTGGAAAACCCCCCAGTTCCAATTACTTTGATTTCTTCACTGGGAAAACACTCCTGCTTAATTTTAGCGACCATTTCCTTAATAATAAAAAGATTGCCAAAATAAAGTCCTGCCTGGATGCTCTCGACAGTGGTTTTCGAGAGTGCACGATCCATGGCCTTAATCTCAACGATAGGAAGCTTAGCTGTTTTAGACGAAAGTGCTTCTGAGGAAATTTTAAGACCAGGGGTAATCACTCCTCCTAGATATTCTTTATTTTTTGAAATAGCACAAAAAGTATTAGCGGTACCAAAATCAACTATGATCAAATTTTGGTTCGGATGCAGATGAACACCAGCTACTGCGTTGGCTATTCTATCTGCGCCTACTTCCAATGGATTTTTATATTTGATATTTAATCCCGTTTTTACCCCAGGACCAAGGATAAAAGGATCAATATTGAAATACTTTATTGAGCAATTTATTAATGAATGAAGAGCATCCGGCACCACAGTACAGATGGCCACGTGTCGAATTTTTTGAAAATCAATATCATTTTCTCTTAGCAAACCTCTTAAGAAAACTCCGACTTCATCCGAAGTCGCCCCTGACTTAGAACTTTTTCGAAACCTTAATAAAATTTTTTGCTCATCAAAGACGCCACCATAAATTTGTGTATTGCCAACATCCATTACCAAAATCATAAACTTTCCTTTTTTAACAATAAATTTAATAAAGCTCCCAGCTCTTGTATGGAATCCACTGAGCTAATTAATTTCATATTTTGAAAAATTTTAAACACACGCTTACCATTTACTATATCAGACATATCGTTATGTACGACCAGATCAACTCCCGGATATTCACTGACCTTTTTAATCTTTTGCAATCTTAACTTCTCATCTGGAGTATTGGTCAATTTAAACCCAATTATTTTAATTTTTTTATTTAATGAATAACCTTTTAATAAAGAAATTAGCTTGGGATTTTTTTTAAACTTTATCGTGAGCTCGTCTTCGGATGATATTTTGTAAGGTTTAGCTCCCTCCCATACCTTACTACCCATGATAATTTTATCAACACTATAATCACTGACCGCACTGGCGTGAATTATAGCATCATAAAATTCTTCACTTAATTTTTTATTCAAAATATTCGCTAGATCATCAAAAGTTATATATTCAACAATTTCAACATTAGTCTTTGGTGTCTTAGCTCCTTGTGAACAAAGATAGGTCACCTCCCAATGATGATCACTGAAAATATCAGCTAGCCCTGCCCCTGTTTTCCCCGTAGAAAAATTAGTAATATAACGAACTTCATCAATGGGCTCTCTGGTGCCACCCGCAGTAATTAATACTTTCATAATCCGCTATTTAATTCCTTATTAATTATTTCCACTATTTGAGCAGGCTCCATTAATCTTCCAGGACCAATATCCCCACATGCCTGATGACCACTATCGGTGTCGAGGATTTTAACACCCCACTCTTTTAAGATGCCCAGGGATTTTTGGGTTGCTGGATGGTTATACATGTTCATATTCATAGCGGGAGCTATCAAATAGGGAATTTTAAAATCATGGGCCAAAAACAATGTCGAGACCACATCGTCCCCAATACCCGCCGCCAGCTTGTTGATTATGTTGGCGGTAGCGGGACAAATAATCGCCAAATCTACGGACCTGATCAGTTCAATATGCTCCAGAGCTTTTTTTCTCTCCCACATATCGTGATAAACTGGTTTTCTCGTCAGCCCTTCTAAGGTGGCAATCCCTATAAATTCCAAAGCACTTTTTGAAACTACAGGATAAACCTCATGCCCTTGTTGAACCAAGCGAGAAATTACGGAGCAAGCCTTATAGCAAGCAATTGATCCGGTTAACTTAATTAATATTTTAGATTTTTTCATTGTCTATTAACCTCACTTTCCCAAGTCTCACAGCAGCCAGACGTCTGTGTTTATAATCTTCAACGTAATCCACTCCAAAACCAATTTCTTCTAATCTTTTTTTTGTCTCGTCGACACTTATATTCATTTTCAGTATTTTATTAAACATAGGTGCTAAAGACCTTTCCTGCGCATTTAAAAGAACATTTCTAGAACTCATGGCCAAGCCATCATGCTCTCTTATGATAGGACAAGCGACAATTTCTAGGTCCATAAAAAAACTATTTACCATGTCTTTAATAAGAGTGAGTTGCTGAAAATCTTTTTCTCCAAAGTAAGCCCGTTTAGGTCTTACAATATTAAAAAGCTTCATTACTACGGTTAACACACCATCAAAATGCCCTGGCCGATCTTGTCCACAAAAAAGTTTGGAAAAATTATTTTCAGTTAACTTAAAACGATAATTATCCAGATACATTTGTTCATAGACTGGGTTAAGAACGTAATCAACCCCCAGTTTTTTTAGCATATCTAAATCCTGGTTAAAATCAACCGGATAATTTTTAAAATCGTTATTATCATTAAATTGAGTTTGGTTGACATAAATACTAACCACGGTTTTTTCATTTTCACTAATACTTTTTCGGATTAACGATAGGTGGCCTTCATGTAAAGCTCCCATGGTAGGAACAAAACCCAAATCCATCTGAGG
>Ga0208958_1002426_pt1 | contig 16079 bp, 15 predicted proteins | sample RifOxyB1_FD_184032 | JGI IMG/M metagenome (GOLD analysis project Ga0208958, IMG submission 184032) | Soil microbial communities from Rifle, Colorado - Rifle Oxygen_injection B1 (SPAdes) | ecosystem: Environmental > Terrestrial > Deep subsurface > Rock core/Sediment | place: Rifle, Colorado... | reverse complement strand
AAATTCTTACTGCTACAACAACACCTCTGTGTTCATCGTAGAAGGAATCAAAGATGAGGGCTTTCAGTGGTTTGTCGGAATCTCCCGTAGGGGATGGTACTTTCTCGACAATAGTGTCTAGAAGTTTCTCAACATTTAAGCCAGTTTTACCGGATACCTTAATAATTTCATCTTTAGAAAATCCTAGTAGTTCTGTTATCTCTTTCTCTCTTTGTTCAATGTCTATGCCATCGAGATCTACTTTGTTTAATACTGGGATTAATTTCAAACCTAAGTCTAGTGCTTTCTTAGTGTTGGATATTGTCTGTGCTTGTATTCCTTGGCTTGCATCTACCAGGAGTATTGCAGCTTCACATGCGGCAAGGGAACGAGATACTTCGTAGGAAAAATCTACATGTCCTGGAGTATCTATGAGGTTAAGTTGGTATCCCTTCCATGTCATATTGCATGCTTGAAGTTTTATGGTTATTCCTTTCTCCTGTTCTAGGTCCAATCTATCTAAAACTCTAGATTTTCTTTTCTCATGTGAGAGGTCTGTATGTGTAGCTTCGAGAATTCTGTCCGCCAAGGTAGATTTCCCATGATCTATATGGGCAATGATTGAGAAATTTCTGATTTTTTCTAACATAGATGGATTATATCTTAATACTGGGGATTTTTGTATGGTTAAAGAGTATCTTTAACCTTGAGGTGCATCTCGAATTCTTCGGAGAATTGCACGCCGGCAAGATTCTCTACATTCAAGAACATGATTATGGTCGTATTTGGGTCCATCGTTATCTCTTGTGGATATGTAGCATTTGAATCACTTTGAAGTTTGTATGGATGATCATTTATTATTACAGATATATTTGATCTGGTTGGTGTTTTTGTTTGTCCGTACAAGACAATTGTTTGTTGCAATTCTGTATTGTTTTTGATTTCTACAATGGGTTTTGAGTAGGTATCTGAAGCTCTCTTGTTTAATGTTGTGGAGTAGGTGTAGTCACCATCTTCATTTTTGGCGAGATATTCGCTCCTAATTATTTCGTGTTTTCCCCCTACAAGTGTAAATGCAATTTCTTCCTTAGAAGAAACACCAAGGACATCCAGTTTCTCAAGAGTTTTTGTTATTGGGGACAGGTTGAAAACGGTAAGGGTTGGAATGATGAAAAGAAGTGCCAAAAGTCCCAGAGCGAAAGGCTCTAGTATCTGTCCTGTTACTCTTTTGAATTGTGGGCTGTTTAGTTTGCTGGGCATATTAAAAATATTTTTTCTCTATTGGGTATATCTTATCAGTTTCTAATTCAAATGTCTTGATTGTGAACAGAGTTACCAGAAGAGCAATCACACCGGTAGTTACAGCTACCCATGTGTATGTATTTCCTTGTATGCTATGAGTTATGGTAATTGCAGTAGCAAGCCATAGGAATGCACACCAAATGAATGTTTTGAGGAAAGAGGTATCTTTTTTTATAATCCAGTTTAAGAGATTTAGTTTGGTCATCTTAATTATTGTTTTTGGATTGTTATGTGCAGCTGCATATAGAAGGGTTTTGATTATGAAGTAGACGATTGGGAGTAGTAGAAAGAGAACCATCGTAAGGTTGGAGATTGAATTTACAAAGAGTGTTGTATCTTGGTCTGTGAAATATATCTGTACAGAGAAAATCCCAGAGATATCATTGTCTATATTGAACTGAAGATTGTAAAGAATACTTGTTGCGAATATACCTAAAAACTTACCAACAATCATCAAGATTGCAGGTACTAGGGATATTTTAAGCGCTCTTCTTAGCAGTTTTGACATTATTTGGGGTCAGTTTGTTTAATTTTTTAGAAAGACGAGACTTAATTCGGTCTGCTTTCTTATTCTTTATAACATTTTTCTTAGCAGCTTTGTCAAGAACTTTGTAAACATTTTCTAATGTTGTTCTTGCTTCTGCATCTTTGCCCTCTTTTAGTAAGGTATTTGTCTTTTTAACAGCTTTTTTAATTCTGTTCTTAAATCTGTCATTTACCTTTTCTCTTTTCTTATTTTGTCTTAAATCTTTAATAGATGTCTTTAAATTTGGCATTGGTTCTTAATGTAATTTAAACTTGTAAATCAAGGTATTATATATATTATTCTTTTGTTTGTAAACAATTTGTTTTGTTGTTAAACTTTTTAGATGGAGAGGAGTAAAAAGTCTAAAATTGTTCTAAGTTTGTTTGTATTTCTGTTAATTTCAGGAGGTGCCATTTTCTCGTATTTGAGATTTTCTCCTGAAGAGGATGTGAACAAGGATGTGTTGGGAAACCAGGATCTTTTTGTTGTTCCAAGGATAATTAGTCTAGCTCCGATGTCTGTATATGAGGGGGAGGAATATATTTATATGGTAAAGGTGACAGACAATGATACTGAATTAGAGTATATTACCCTTAACTTATTGGAAGGACCTAGTTGGTTGGGTATTTCGGGTTTTAAGGTATATGGTACTGCTCCTTTGGGGAGTACTGGAACTTACAGAGTTGTAATTAGGGTGTCTGATGGAGATAATTCGTCTGTACAAGAGAGCTATATTTTAGTAGAAACAAGGAATGAGTAAGAATGTGTTTATTATTTTAGGTGTTGTTTCATTTGTGGTGACTATTTTGTCATCTGTAATGCTTTTTGTTAAAGAGGCAAGTAGTATGGATTTGGTTGGATATATTAGGCGAGATTGTGTTCCTTACAATGTGTTTGTGCAGAATGGAGAGAAGGATTATTCAGTTAAGATTAGTTGGTCTACAAAGGCAGATTGTGTTGGATTTGTTCTGTATGGAAATAATAGTAATTCTTTAGACTTGGTTGCTGTGGATTTAACAAACAAAGCAAAATCTATGAATCATGAGGTTGTTTTAGAGGGTATTCTTAGTGCAGAGAGTTATTATTTTTTGATAAATTCTGGTGAGAAAAGCTATGGCTCAAGTGGTTCTCCTATTATCTTCTCTTCTGATTCGCTTTAGCCATTTTGTTGATTAATTTTTCCTCAAAGTATTTTCTTGGCTTGAATATTTTCCATGTTGTCATCTCTGCTCCTTTGTAGGCTGGTGTTTCTATTAGCTTCTCTGCCAAGATTCTTCCAGATGGTTTGCTGTATATGTACCATCCAAATGTAATTGTGAGTATTCCAAGTATGACCTTTGAGAGTATGGAATCAAAGATTCCGGTCTGTGGGATATTTTCATCTGGATCTACTGGGTCAACTGGAACCTCTGGGACTTCTTCGTCTGGATTGTCACAATCTTGCTGTACTAAAATTTTGGCTGTTGCTCTTAATGAAGAAGGATCACTAGGAATCTGTTGTGGAGTTAGTATTACTTCGTTTGTGTTCTCTCCAGTTAATGCACTTCCACCTGCTATTGCATTGAAGGTTATTGTTAAAGCCTGATTACTGTTTACTATCCAAGGCTCAGTTTTGGTCCAGATTATTTCCTGTGTACTTCCAATTGTATTAACGGTTACATAATTAGAATCTGTAACAACAACGTTATTTATCTTTGAAGAGTTTGCGACGTATGTGAATCCAAGTGGTAGTTTGTCTTTGATGGATGTTACTCCTTGTGATGTAGTGCTTCTGTTTGTAGATGTGAGGGTAAATGTAGTTGAATTATTTGGTGCAACTCTTTCAACACACTGTTCACTAGTTGTTTTTGTAACCGTAAAGCTTGATTCAATATCTGTGCTTCCATCGGGATCTTCTGCACTAGGAGATGTATCTGGGAATATGAGCACTTTGGATGCAGTTCCCAGGGATTTGCCACTTTCAAGTACCGATACTGTTATTGTTAATTCTCCTTTGTGGTTGTCTAACTGGGAGAAATTTTTAGCTTCAGTAAAATTGGAAGAACTGTATAGATCTTGTTCTACAATCTCAATCTCTCCCTTTGCAGTATCAATTGTAAAGCCTTCTTTCATAGAAAGGATCCCGAAGTTATTACTGAAGGAGAATTTTAAAGTGACTTTTGATTTATCTGCTATATTACTAGCACTTATCTTTATCTTTGAAAGTTTCAATTTGGAATCTACTGTTCTTGTTTGAATTTGCATCCCAGAAACATTCTTCGCTCCATCTTGAGATACTTCTATTAACCTTCTACAGAGTGGAGAATTAATTGATTCGCCAGTAGATGTTTTACCAGTAGCGAAAATATTTAGAGTTGTTATTCCAGAGAGATTTGCAATTTCTTTTGTTATTGAAAGCTTATCTGTAGAAGTAGTGTCTGGTGTTTTGCTTTCGTTATTTATGACGAATTGGTAGTCAATATATTCCTGGTTAAACTTTGCTTCGATTGTAAGGACATCGTTTGCAGATACCTTTCCAGTTACAATCTTTCCTGTGGCATCTTTAACTATCATTTCTGTACATCTCATATCTTGTATTGATGGGAGCTGACAGATTTGGTATAGGTCTTGTTCTGTTGTACTGTTGAGAATATTTGTAGAGAGTTTGCTAGTTGAACATGCAGCTTTACATGTTTGAGTACTTGGAACTGTAACTGTTTCGAAGAGGAATCCTCTCTTTGGATCTCCACATTCTGAAACGACACTTGGATCTATGTAGTAACATCCACAAGTAGTTTGTTTTATTTCGTCATCTTTGGAGGTGTCTGCTATGGAGTAGAAGTATATGGCAACTGCTATTAGAGCAAGGCCAAGAATTCCTGTTATTATCAACAATATTTTAACTGTTTTACTGGTTTTCTTTTTTGTTGTTACTTTTATCTCTTCTTCCATTATGGGCAGAACGATGTATTAAGGATTATGCCTCTTTAAAGTTTAATTTAATCAAAGGAGAGTGTCAATCGGAATGAAGAGATTTACAATATTTTCTTAGATATATGGGAAAGCAACACAGTAGGTGTAAAAGTCATAAAGACGATTACACCTACTGGTGCTCCTTGCTTATATTTGATTCTGAAAATTGATTTCGAAGAAATTATCCTCGGGGTGTTCACTAATAAATTCTACTGCGTATAGTAAATTACCTCCAAGGATGATCATTCCCAAATAGGTAGCAATGTTTGCAAAAACAAGCTGACCTACGACAGCTGCGAATGATAGAGTCATCGACATCCCAAGTAAAAGAATGGTCATAACAATCGTGTACCTTGGACTTTTTCTCCATGAATACATCATGGTAAAACCGTAGGATAACTGCGGAGCGATAAAAAGCATCACTTTGAACCATCCGTCAGTATATAATGCGATGCCTATTAAACAACATGCAGCAATAGCTGCGAACAGACCTATCCACTTTCGAAAATTCAAAATCTTTTTCATCTTCTTCTCCTTTTTAATTTTTATTCAAAATTTTTGTGATGCTCCATAACCTCAATAGAGAATTAAGAGTACAAAGCATCACAAAGAGGAGAAAGTGCAAGGAGCTTATCGAGTGACAATTTACATTATCAATCGATTACTCCCTACATTTAAGAAAATATTGTAAAAGAGCAGTTTTTACATTTACTGCTTATATTATATCAATTTTCGGTCAAAAAGGAAATACTATGGGCCAACTACAGATACGGACATATTAATGTAAGTCCCAACATACCATCTATTTTTCCACTCTTTATTTGGTAATCAAGATTAGATAATTTAGTATATAGAAGCTTTATTTTCTCCATATCATATCTATCTATAACTCCTAATATTGGATAGAGAGAGAATGGGGCTACTTTCATAATTGAACATATCTCTGCAAAACTTTTCTTCTGTTTCTTAAGATGCTTTGCCATTGTTATTAATCTAAGATTTCTTGCAAGCATGGAAAGTATGAAGTTTGGATCCGTATTTTGTGAATATAGCTTTTCAAGTATTTCAATACTTCTTTCTTTCTTCTCAGTATTTATGGCATCTATTAATTTCCAGATATCTTCTTCTAGAGTATCTGTAGTTAGAATATCTAAGTCACTTTCTTTTATTTCTTCACTATTATTTAATTTGTGTTTTTTTATTTCATTTGAACATCTCTCTGGGTCGTAGTTTGTTCTTTGGGCAAGTAATCTTTTTGTTGTTTCATCTGCTTTAAGATTATTCTCTTTAAGTTCTTGGTCTAACCAGGAAAGAAAATTTCTTTTATTTAATTCTGTATATTCTTCTACAGAATCATTAGATTTAAAGAACTTGAGATATTTTGTTGTTGAGCGGATTTTTTGGTCTTCCCAAAAGTATATATCATCTGGAAATTGTTCATTGAGAAGAGAGAGGAGTTTCTCTATGAGAGATTCTTTTTCTTTGTTTTTGTAGAGACGTTTGATGAGGAAGACTCTTTTTGAAACAAACAATCCTTGATTCTGGATAGAGTCAATAATTTGTTGAGCTTTTTGGGTATCTGCTTCTATGGTGATTAGGTTCTGTTTCTCAGTATTTGATGAGATATCATTTTTTACTGCCCTAAGAGACAGATATACAGAATTACCATGATATAGTTTGTAATTGACTTTGTTATTCACTACTTAATTGTACAGGTTTTCCAAGTAGGATTGTAACATTCCCACCGTTTAGATTGTTTGTAATGTAATCTGGTTTTGTTGTTTGTGTAATCCCCAAGAACTTTGCGTACTCTGTAACTGTTCGTAGGTATGTATTTGGTGTGTTGGAATATATAGCAGAGCCTTCTTTGTTAGAATATCTTGTTCCAGAGTAGGTAATTTTCAAATAGGGGTATGCCTTTTTAAGATCAGCTACTTTCTTGCTTGCCTCTTGAGCTCCTAGTCCGACATTGTAAACATACACGGATGCTTCTTCTGTGTAAAGTTGTGGGTGTAGTAGGCATAATTGTACATATTTCTTTATGTCAGTATATTGTCCTAAACCAAGTTTTGGTTGAATTCCATATGCACCATCTGCTTTGATTTTTACCTGAATGAGAGAGTAGTTTCCTGCTGTAGGATCTAATACAAAGGAGTATGTTTTTCCATTATTTTCTTGAAAATCCTTTGCGACATTCAATCCTGCCTGTATGTCGTCAATTGTAAATTCTGATACTTTGATATTGTTAGCTACGGAAGCAAAAATTTCCATGATTGCCTTAGGATTTGTTAGTGTACTCGTATTTAGGATTTTTTCTTGAAGAGCTACAATCACTTTTTGTTGTCTTTTTGCTCTTGAATAGTCTGAACCTTCGTTGTTATCTTGTGATTTTCTAGACCTTGCATATTCAAGCGCTGTTTGGCCATCCATTGTTTGTGGTCCTGCCGTAAAGGAGATTTTTTTGTAGGAGTATCCATCTGGGTATCTGTAATCGGTAAAGGAGTTCTCAACATTAATATCTACGCCACCAACAGCATCTACTATGTCAACAAAGGCTTTAAAATTAACCATTGCATGATACTGTATTTCTATGCCAGTAACCTCTGCTATGGTTTTCTTTAGAGCAGTCATTCCAGAACCCTTGGCTTTGTTCTCTGCACTTGCATATACGGAATTTATCCTGTTAAACCAGGTATTACCATTTATTCCTACATTAAGATCTCTTGGTAAGGAAACCATTACGACATCGTTGCTTTCATGATTGTATGAAAGAACGATGATGGTATCTGTATTAAGTAATTCTGTTTTTTCTCTTGTGTCAACTCCTACGATTAAAATATTTGTATATTTCCCAGTGGAATCTTTGGCTAACTCTGGATCCTTTTGTGGGGTAATGATATCGCCAGCATTGAAGTTAAATCCAAGATTTTTTGTAAATTCATATCCTTTGTATACTAAGAAGCCAAGTCCACCAAGCACAACAAGAATGATTCCAAGGATTACGAATATTGGCCACTTCTTTTTTTTCTTAGTTTCTATTGTTTGAGGTTTATCTTGTTTTTCTGAACGTTTAGGAAGAACTATTTTGGCTGGTTTCTTCTCATCTAGCTGTATGTCTATGGTCATTTGGGCAGGTATTTTATCTTAAATATTGGTTAATATTAGCATTATGCTCGTCTAAAGTCCTTCCGTAATGTACTATAGCGTTATCATCATGAATGTAGTAATAAAAGTCTGTCTTTACATAGTTTCTTACAGCATTTATTGATTCTAATCCTGGGTTACATATCGGAGTAGGTGGTAATCCTAATTTCTTGTATGTGTTATATGGGCTGTTGGATTGTTTGTCAGCTTCTGTTATCTCATGTTTCCAATCTTTAATTGGGTAGAGAAGAGTGGCGCAGGCTTGAAGTAACCATCCCTCGTCTAATCTCTTAATGAATATCCCGGCAATGGTCGGTCTGTCCTTATTAGAAAATCCTTCTCTTTCAATAATGCTGGAGAGGATTATTTGGTCGTATGTATCTCCTGTTCCTACTTTTGTTTTAAAATTGTTTACCATTTTAACAATAGTCTCGCTCGTTTTTGTAGTTATAGGGAAGGCATATTTATCTGGGAAGAGGAAGCCCTCTAAATCAGAGATATCTACTGTGAGTCCAAGAGTTTTGATAAATGCTTTGTCTGTTGTTAGTCTCAAGAATTCATCTTTTGAAAAATCTGTAGTTTCTGTTTTAGATAACTCTCGGTTTAGAATATCTGCTATTTCATCCTTTCTCAAACCTTCTGGTATTGTTACCCAGATATCTGGATTTTTACCACTTTGGAGAGATTCGATTATTTCCTTAATACTCAGATTCTTTGGTAGTTCATATGTTCCTGCTTGTAATTTTGATGCTAAATCTTTCTGTCTCAGATAAAATTTTACATATGTTAACCATTTTTCTTGTATTAGGCCTTGATCAACAAGCTTGGTAAGGATTTGTTCTACTGTCGCTCCTTGATCTATTTGGACTATTACTTTTTCTTGGCTATCACTATTTGGAGTTTTTAAAGCTTTATCGTAGTCTAGCTTTATTACAACAGTAGCAACTATTACTGTAATTAGTGCAAAGAAAAAGATTCTAATTATACTTTTTATCATGATTAATTTTTAGAAGAATTTAAAAATTCCTGTAAAAATACTGCAGCTGATACTTTGTCTATCTTGCCCCTTGAGCTTTTAGTATTTGATCCTGATGATGTTAACATATTTTGAGCTGAAGTTGTAGAAAAGCTTTCATCGTATAATATGATGGGTAAGTCTAGGATTTTCTCCAATTTCTCTTTAAATTTCATTATTGCCTTTGGTGTTTTGGAGTGGGCTTCAGTAAAGACTTGTGGGATTCCAAGGAGAATAGTTTTGATCTTGTACTCTGTGCAAATGTCGGAGATTCGTTCGAGAATATATTCGATTCCTCTTTTCTCAGTTATTGAGATTACCTCTAGTGGAGAAGCAATGATTCCTTTTGAATCTGAGATTGCTATCCCAAAGTGTTTTTTACCAAAATCTATAGCTAAGATGGGGTATTCTGTCATAGTAGTATTGCTTTAATTCTTTTAATTCCGGAGCCTATGCTTTCTTGTTTTGTAATTTTAAACTCTCCTAACTCAGATGTATTTTTTACATGTGGACCGTTACATATCTCTACTGAAAAGGGAGTTTCTTTTGAACCTACATAGTAAACTTTGAGTATGTCTCCATATTTTTCTTCAAATGCTGCAAACGATACCAAGTCCAAAGCTTCCTGTTTATTCATTTCTTCAAAAGTTATTGAGAGCTTTTTTCCAATCTGTTCATTTACAATGTTCTCAACTTCTTTAATTTGTTCCTCTGTTAGTTTCTCTTCATTTGGGAAATCTAATCTTAGTCTCTCTGGGGTAATATTGCTTCCTTTTTGATATATATGAGTTCCCAAGACTTTTCTAAGTGCAGCTAAGAGTAGGTGAGTTGCAGTGTGATATTTTGTTGATTGTTCAGATGTGTCTGCTAGTCCTCCTTTAAAGAGTCCTGCGGATGCTGTTCTTGAAAGTTCTTTATGTGATTTTTCTTCTTGGTTGAATTCTTCGATATCCACTGGTTTGCGATTCTTTTCTTCTAGGATCTCTTGGATTACTTCGATTGGTAGTCCGTATGTTTCGTAGAGCATGAATGCTTTTTTACCATCTATTTCTTCTCTGGAGATTAATCTGTCTAATTCAGTTAGACCATTTTGTAGAGTTTTACTGAATTTTGTTTCCTCATCTTCTATGGTATCCAGGATATATTTTTCTTTGTTTTTTAATTCTTTCCAAATGGGGGAGAACTGTTCAATTGCTATTTTTGCAATTTCTCTTGTGAACAATCCATCTATTTCCAACTTTCTTCCATGTCTTACAGCTCTTCGAATTAACCTCCTAAGTATGTATCCTTGCTGGGTTTTAGAAGGTGTAATGCCGTCCATGATTATCCATGTTGCAGCTTTGATGTGGTCTGTAATTATTCTTTGTGATTCGAGAATATCTTTTTTGCTTAGTTCTTTTACTTTTTGAATGATTGGTTTGTAGATATCTGTTTCGTAGACACTCTGGACATTCTGACAGATTGCGGTTAGTCTATCTAGGCCTCCTCCAAAATCGACATTGTGTCTTCCAAGTGGTTTATATTCATTTCCAACTTTGAGATATTCCATGAAAACATTATTTCCAATCTCGACGATACCTTTTCCTGTATCGAAGAATATTTCAGAATCTGGTCCACATGGTCCACCTGTTGATAGCTCCCACCAGTTCTCATCTTTACCGTTCTCAGAGATTTTCTCTTCCACTTTGTATTTAGCGAATATATTTTTCCATGTATTTATGGATTCCGTATCTTTTGGTATGCCATCTTCTCCTTTGAATACTGTTGCAGAGATTTTGTTAATGTCAAAGCCAAGTTCTTCTACAAAGAATTTTACAGTTAATTCTATTGCTTCTTTCTTGAAGTAGTTATTTAGAGACCAGTTCCCAAGCATTTCAAATGTCGTGCAGTGATATGCGTTTCCAACCTGGTCGATATCTATTGTTCTTACGCACCTTTGCGAATTTACTAGCTTGTCTCCACTTTGATGTTTTTCACCTTGTAGGAATGGTACCAAAGGAAACATCCCAGCATTAACAAAAAGAACAGAAGGATCGTTTTCTGGTATTAATGTTGCACTTGGAATTTCCTTATGTCCGTTTTTCTTAAAAAATTCTATGTATTTTGTTCGTATCTCTTTGTAGGAAAGATTATTCATAGAGGTAATTATATCAATTACATTTCTATTTAGCTATTTGTTGTAGGTGGTTCTTCCTGAGCTTTTTGTACCTGTTCAAAAAGCTGTTTAATGCTTTCATCTGTTGGAAGGTCTGTGCTTAAATCTGGTTCTGGAGGAACTATCTCTGCAGGTGGTGGTGTCTCCTCAACTAAAGGTGCTGGAGCTACGAAATTTCCGATTTTCTCTTCTACTACGGGTATTGTTTCTGGTTGTACTTCAACTTTCTCTTTTATTTCCTCGACCTGTACTGGAGGTTCAGTATATTCAAGTTCTTCTTGTTTAATGAATGGTTGTATTGGTTCGTTTAAGTGTGGTTCTTCTTGCTCTCTCATTTTATCTTCTTTCCAGACATTGAAGATGATAATGGGTGCTACTATTGCTAATATGACAACTACTAAACCAATTCCTACAATGAGGAGGATTCTTTTACTTATATCAAGACCAAAGATATTGATTGTTTCATCTTTCAGTTCGTCAATTGTCTCTTGAATTGTAAATGTCCATTCTTTTGTTACATCATGTCCAGCAGAATCTTTGAAGTAAGCCTCCGCCTTATGTATTCCTTCTGCAAAATCTTCAAGTGGTTGGTAGATGATTGTATATTCTTGAGAAGATATTTTGTTAATCTTTATCTCCGAGGTCTTGTCGATACCATCTAATTTGAATATTATTGAACTTTCGTTGATATCTGCTTTTTCTGCGGATATTAAGGAAGCTTTAACTGTTACTCTCTTATTTGTTATTTGATCCGTACTCAATGGAGTCATATTGATGACTTGTGGGGCATCAATGATTGGGATGTCGTTCGTAGGAATTGGGGTCTGTCCTGTTTTGGTTATGACTATCTCAGAAGATATTGCTAATCCTGAAACCTGTGGTGTCTGATTGTCTAGAGCTTTTAATATGACCTTGTAAGTTCCTGGTTCTAAGTTACTGGTTGAGAAGTTGTATGTCCTTGTCTTGAAAGGTATATTGCTGTTAATAGCTACCCAGCTGCTCGTATTTGTATAATTTTTTGTTATGTAAAGTTGGTATTTAGTTATGAAATTCAAGTCATTAGCTTCCCAAGATACTGTTATATTTTTACCTTTTACTACCGTAATTGGAGATACAGGGCTTGTAATTTTTACAACAGGGATGTCATTTTTGGCAGGGCTTACATTTATTACCCACGATTGAGATGCGAGGTGCATACTGTATCCATCATGAATGAAGACATTTGCTAGATAACTACCCGGAACATTTGTAGAACCAGTGAATTTGATTGTTAATTTCCCTGAAGAGCCATCTTCTATGATTGTTGGTTTGAGCCATTTCGCTTCAGGAGTAAATGAGTAAGAGTAGTTTACTCTGTCATCATCCTCATCTGCTGCTGAGAGAGTGTATTCATAAACAGTTCCAGTTTTAATATTCTGTGATGGTTTCGAACTTGAAGCTTGGGTTATGAACACAGGAGCACTATTGTTTGCTAGGGCTCTAAGACCAAGTATGTCGTATGGACTGCTAATCTTACAACCAACACTTCCCCCTGCATCTTTCTTAATTATTCCCAAAAGATCTATCATCCCAGATTTTACAGGTGTGAATTTGAAACTAGTTGCAATTTCAATAGGAGCGTTGTCGAATTTCTCAGTATATATTGAGTTACCAGAAGAATCTGTGATATTTAATTCCGAAATTATGGCATTGGAAAGTTTCGCATCCACTTGTATTGTTACTGGTCTTCCAACTTCTAATGTGTAAGGGTTAACATTTGGTAGAGATATTATACAAGGATTCTCTTCGCTGACTTCCAAGTCGTCAAAAGCTCGGTTTCGTATATCGAAGCTACCATTTAAAACACCATATACAACTAAAGGTATTGAAAGCAGGAGAAAGAAGGTAAGGTATATGACAGATATTTGGGTAGATTTTCTTGGGGCTTTTATTCTTTGCATTAATATATAATAGACGTTATTTGTTGGTTTGTGCAAGTTGATCATTTATATCATCCTGTGCATTTTTTAATGCGGCAGAAGGATCTTGCCCATCTTCAACAACTGAAGTAATTAATTGATTTAATGTTTCTTTTACAACAGTCTCATCACCCATTTGCCAGGACTTCATGTATGGAGCCATCTCTGCAATTGCTGTTAGGTACGAATTCCCGGACATACTGCTGTTTAATTCTACAAGAGAGTATGGTTCTCCAAAGGCTCTTGTTTTAGATTCATTAGAGAACTTTGTCATCATTGTTTCTTTCTGTGCCAGGAAATTTATGAAATCCCACGCTACATCCGCATTCTCAGACGATTTGTTTACTGCTTCTGCCCAGTAGGTTGAATAATATACTTTTTGCTGGTTGGCACCTAGTTGAGGTAAGGTTGCCATTCCAAACTCAATTGTAGGAGATGAGAGTATGACATCAAATGCTCTCCATGATGGTGCTATCATCATTCCCAATTTACCAGAGTAGAACATTTCTAAGTCATATCTTAGGTCAGAAGACCATACTGCCTGTTTCCCTGTGGCGAATCCAGTATATGTATTTAGAACACTCTCAACTTTTGTTGTGTTTAAGGTAACATTTGTTCTTGTTGAATCTATGAGCTCAACACCCTCTTGAAGAAGAAGGAAGGAGAAAATCTCAGATGCATGGAGGATATTCCTTGAAGTTCCTATTGCTAATCCAGCCTGTGTTATTTTCCCAGAAGAATCTTTCTTTGTTAATTTGTGTGCTAAATCTATGAGAGAGTCCCAGTCAGCAGGTGGTTCTGAGAATCCAGCATTTACAAGTAACTGTTTGTTGTAAAAGAGTACAAGTCCATCGACCTCAAGAGGAATTGCATACAACTTACCATCTTTAGCAGTAAAATCACTTAGTGCAGTTGGATAAAAGGTCTGGGAATATGTTTCTCTACTCATTGTTTTCTCTGGAAGAGGAGAAAGATATGTGTAGTATTTAGGAACCCAGGTATTGTGTATTCTAAAAATATCTGGAGCTGGTTCTGTAGATGTAGAAGCCTGTTGTAACCTTGCAAAGAGTCGGTTTTCATAATTAGATGAAGTTTGTTGAGAGTAAAGAATATTTACCCCCTGATGTGTGGATTCGTATTCATCAATGAGTGGTTGCATTACAGAAGATGGTTCCCACAAACCCCAGTAAACTAGCTCTACATTTTTTACATTGTCATTGTTATCATTTTTAATCTTTGTGAGAAGAAGAAATGTTCCTACTCCAGCCAAAAGCAAAAAAAGTACAATCGCGATGATTATTATGAATTTTTTATTCTTAAGTTCCATATATACTCAATTAAACTATATTTCTCTCTCTGCTACAACAACCAACCTTTTTGTTCCTATACCCAAGGGCCAACATGTCATAAGGGTTACAGTTTCTTTGTTATTTTGTGTGATTAATATACTAAAATCATCAGGAGCAACTATTTTTTTACTTCGTACAACATACTTAAGAGTTTCTTTCTCTTTTGTAATTAGTACATCTTGTCCAATATCGATACTGTTTAATCGAGAAAATATAGTCTCTGGTAAGTTCTTGTGATTTCTGAAGAATGAATCTACAGCACTATGTCCATAGATGAATGAATTTCCACCATCTCCTGGGAGTGGGGTTCCTCTGAAGTGTGCAACTCCATACTTCAAATATGCATTGTAAATTTTCTCATCACTACTCTCCACGTTTGATGATATTTTGATATCTTTAATTCCGATGCTGGAGATAGATATAGACATATCTTTTTTGTATTCTGTGTCAACTTTAATCTCTTTTTGAGAACCGGATTTTGGATCGTATGAATACTGGCTCGCTATCTCAATATCTCCAATCTGCTCTGCAAGATTAGCAAAGTAGCTTTTTCCAGGATCGTAGTAAGCAAATTGTTCTTCAATATACTGCTTGTATGAATCAGGGACTGGTTTCATTTGTAATTCTGTCCTAACTCTTTCGATCAATCCATCAAAAAAAGACCCTGTCAGAGGGATTACTTGAGTACTGATGATTACTAGACCAACAAAGGCCAGTATGCCAGATATCCATAGTCGAACATTTTTGGTTTTCTTTTCATCCTTTGTGGGAACATTCCATTCGTTTGTCATAGCATTTGATATTACCAGATTTAAGGATTTATTTTAATGCGTCACTTATCTCTGGCATATAATTATATTGTCTGCTAAAATCTTTGGTTATGGAAAAAAGAGATTATTATGAAGTTCTTGGGGTAGAAAAGAAGGCTACACAAGAAGAACTTAAAAAAGCATACAGAAAATTGGTTAAGAAATATCATCCTGATGTAAACAAGGATTCTGATGCTGAAGAAAATTTTAGAGAAGTACAAGAGGCATATGAAGTACTTTCTGACGAATCAAAGAGATCTGCATATGATCAATATGGTCATGCTGGTACAGCTGGTTTTAATCCTGGTTCCACAAATGGTTATGATTATGGTGGTGCCCCTTTTGATATGGGTGACATTTTCAATTCGTTTTTTGGTGGTAATGATTTTGGATTCAATTTCTCAGGCTTTAATAATCAATCTAGAGTAGATAAAGGTGCAGATATCAGATACCGAGTAAGGCTCCGTTTCGATGAAGCAATGAGAGGTGGTGAGTATGAGATTAAGATAACAAGGGATGTTGAGTGTGAGACTTGTAGTGGAAGTGGTAGCGCAGACGGAAAGACAGAGAAGTGTTCTGTATGTGGTGGAAGTGGTCAAGAAAGGAAGGTAAGGGCAACAATACTTGGGCAAATTGCAGTTATGTCTGTGTGTTCAAGGTGTCATGGTACTGGTAAAGATATTAAGAATCCATGTAAATCTTGTAGAGGAAGTGGAGTTAAATCCAAGCAGGAGAGTATCAAGATAAAGATTCCTGCAGGTGCATATGATGGAATGATTCTGAAGTTTGGAAATGGTGGAAATGTTGGCAGAGATGGCGTTGGAGATCTATATGTGGAAATAGAAGTTGAACCATCCGAAAAGTTCGAAAGAAGAGGAAATGACATATAT
>Ga0208958_1002425_pt1 | contig 16087 bp, 8 predicted proteins | sample RifOxyB1_FD_184032 | JGI IMG/M metagenome (GOLD analysis project Ga0208958, IMG submission 184032) | Soil microbial communities from Rifle, Colorado - Rifle Oxygen_injection B1 (SPAdes) | ecosystem: Environmental > Terrestrial > Deep subsurface > Rock core/Sediment | place: Rifle, Colorado... | reverse complement strand
ATATATCGTAAAATATTTTATTGCTTTCTCACCAAGAGTTCCGGATGTCCTTCCCACGGCTCAAAATATTTTACGATATATGCCTGATCATAAAGCGGAAGTGTTTTAATACGGCGTGATTCTCCCTGATACACATACTTGGTATGTGTACGCGCAAGCGTCTCCGAGAGATTGGGGAGCGGACGCGAAAGATATTGCTGAGTCTGACCAAACGGCGTACAACACGCATAGTAGGGATCGGGGTAATAGAGGGTAATTCCTTCCAAATCAAATACATATTCCGTTGTCGGGATTTTCTCCCACATCGTCTGCACCGTATTAGTTGTGTTTGTTATCGGCAACACATGTCGCGTTGTATAGACAAATCTGTTCACGTACGCCAAATACCCGAGACCAACGATATATAATGCTCCAAAAAGAGCGGTACCCACCGTAGTCCGATGAACAAGATGCCATATGGCATAAATGCCGTCAGCGACGTACCAGGCAATCCATACGGCAAGCGGGATAAAATACTGTGCATGCCGCATGGGTGTCCAAAAGAAAAATGCTCCGTATGCGGCAAATGTCGCACTGACCAACAATTCCTGCCATTTGTTTTTCCCGCGAAATAAAAGCGCTGTGAGCGTGCGCCAGACGAAAACGACGAGACCGATACCCCACAACACATGATTCGTTATTCTCCCTATCTCTGACCCTGTCCCGTAAAAATACGTGTTCGGCCGGAAAAAAAACCCGGCAGGAATCGGCCACAATACCCCAAGTTTCGTCGATGTTTCCATGGGCGCACGGATAATCGAATAGAGGGCGCTGTCAACCATAGCGGGTCCACCAACTATGAAAAACCAGAGGACAAATATTCCGCCGACGGAGACTAGACCGAGTACTGGCGGGACTATAACGTGGAAGCGTTTTTGGAAAGTTGCGGCGCCACTCAACACGAGCGCACCTGCCAAAACTGCCGGCAACATCTTGGGGCTAACCAGAAGTGCACACCCATACACTACGCCTGATATCACGCCGAGCATCGGCTTCCACCGCCGGAGATATTCAACTAAACATATCATCGCGCATACCGCTGTCGCCATGGCAAGCGTATCGGGCCGGATTTCTGCAAATTTGATAGACGGCAGCGGCAAAAATACAAGAATAAGCGGCACAAGAAGTGCCAGCCAGCTTTTGCGCAAACGCAGAAATAACAGTCCCGCGCCTCCAACTAAGAGGACAAAGATTCCCCACTCCAACACCCGTGCCGCATAAACAGGCGAGAGGGTCAAAGCCGGAAGTAGAGTAAACAGCGGCACGAGAATCCACAAAAACACCGGCGGCATAAAAAAGAAGAAGTCGGTAAATGGCAGAGCGCCACGGGCCATCTGGCTTGCCCAGTGAAGATACGCATATTCATCAATGTCAAAGTGCTGCAACAGGGCCATCCGGTAGCGGTAATAAAGAAAAAGAGCAAGTACCGCAAGTGTGAGGACGGATAATAGTCTTTTGGAAATCATGATGGTTCTATAGTACCATGACTATATGAAGCACAACCCGCTGCTGACAATTTTTTTACTTGCGCTTCTCGTACGCGTCCTCTACGGCATTGGAGCGCCGCTCATTGTCTACGGTCCGGATTCCACGGGATACTACGAGATTGGAAGGGATATTATTGTCCGTCCATCGACAAAAACACTCCTTCATCCATATCGCACACCCCTCTATCCCCTGTTTCTTCAGGGAGTCTTTTATGCGGTGGGCGCGGGCGGGGCGGCAGAAGGGACTGCGGCGTTTGACTATGGCATACAGACGGTTGTCATCATACAGATAATTCTCGGAGCCGCGGCGTTTGCTGTTTTTGCGCTCTCGCTCAAACACTGGATTGGGAGCCCGTGGTATCCGGCGGCAGCTGCGTTTTTACTTCTTGACGTATTTACATTTGCATGGGAACGGTCGATCCTGACGGAAGGGATCGGCATATCGATTCTGCTTCTCACCACCGCGGTATTGCTTTCGATTATCCGGCTCTCGACGAAACGGAAGTTTATCGGACTTTTCGTGCTCTTCACGCTCGGGTTTTTCCTGCGGCCCGCGCTTCTGACTATTCCCCTCTCCTCCCTGCCGATTTTGGCGTGGTATTTCCGGAAAAATTACGTATTTCTTGTTGCGTGTCTCCTGTCTCTTGCCGCTTTTATCGTTATTCCCGCCCTCTATACGTACGCCAACCGTGTTCAGTACGGATTCACGGGTTTGCAGATTGTCGGCGACATCGACATGCTGGGGCGCATTCTTGAGACAAATATCCCGATAGAATCCGGCAGTCAGTATTCCTATTTCTATAACAATATAAAAGACTACCAGAGTAAACAGCTAAATCCCCATCCGTTCCGGTTTCTGGAATATTACGACCCAGGCATTTATGCCAATATGGAGAGATTTAACGAGCTTCACGCATTTAACCAGGCAGTGATGGTGCACAATATCCCGCTTCTTGGCGCCTATACAATTCAAAACATTCCGGATGTACTACTGGCGGTCAATGAATTTACCCTGGTCCAACCCAATCTTGGCCGTCCACTCACCACTATCGTTTGGCTCTTACAAAAATTCTATGGATCTATCCAGTTTCTCACGCTTCTGGTACCGGTACTGTGGATTATTTCTGTGGTTCTTTTTGTAAAACATCCGACACGAACCAATACAGTGCTTACCCTCATAGGCGCCATAGCTGTAGGGCAAATACTCCTGGTTGCGGGGCTCGTATATCACGACATCGGCGACCAATACGGCCGTGTTATCGCCATTGCCCGACCCCACATGGCACTATTTCTGCTTCTTGCAGCTTACCAGTGGTACACGCGGAACAGACCCTGACTATACACAGCGGTCAGAAACGGATATACCGTGGAAAGGTCTTGAATCCCCCCGTCTTCACCCTCCTGCGGTCCGAAAAGAATATAGTGGAGATTGTTTGTTTCCAAGAACTCCTTGGCCGCGGTCATCTCCATATTTCCGCTGAAAAAGTTTTTGACGATTGCCTCTTTCTGTTCGGTTGCAACGGTTCCGGCATGCCCCACATACACGGTATTGCCGGAATATACCGGTAGGTAATTGCCGGCAGTGGTTTCCGAAAGTATTACCGTATCCCGCGTCGTATTATCCTGAATCCAAATCATAGTCTCCACGAAATCTTTGAGGGGGTACATGACATAACTTCCGGTCGGCACAAGCGGATAGCTGGCAACAATCTTCTGGTCCAGAAAATCCTTCGCCCACAGCCAATAGGAGTGCATTTGACCGATGCCCATGATTATCAATAGCGCAGCCAGCGCTATCGGTATTTTCTTCCATACGTTACTTAAGTGACTTAGAAAATATGCTCCCAGAAACGCCAGCGGCACGTGCGGCAGCATTTCGGTAAACCGCAAGGGTGACTCCCCCGGAACGTATTTAAATATCACAATACACGATATCCAGGCAATCGCCCAGGCCACTAAGGGATAGAGGTGTTTTTCTTTTTTCCATAGCACCCAAACGGCTCCCAGAGCTCCGAGTACCCCGATTGCTCCGACTGCCAGGAGATATTCTTTCAGATCAAACGGCTGCGGATGAAGGACGGCATAATCCGTAAGCCGCTTCCACGGATACACACGCAGTGCCAAAGAAAGGTAAAGGAGTGACGGCGCGCTGATTATTCCAATTATCCCAATCCCCCAAACATCCCTAAATCCTCCAATACAAAGGTTTACCCCCGCCACCGCTCCCACAAACAGCAAGCCGGGCGGGAAAATTACTCCGAGAAGTAATGCCAGAAAACCCAAAAAAATCCAGTTGCCGGGCCGGCGCATCGTCTCGCGGCTGGTCATCGCCAGGATGAGAAATACCATAAGTGCCTGGCCGGCAAGCATGTGCGGCACAAAGGTAATACGCTGGAGACTGTCCATGATCGTCCACCACGGCATATATCCGCCGAAACGCCACTCACCACTAGAAAGATGCACGGCAATCGGCCACGAGGCGCTGGTTAGGGCCAAAAGAAACGCAATAATCTGCCACAAAAACTGTTTGAAATAGACTCGCGCCGCATAGGAAATAAGGGCAAGCAGAGTAAATGAGAGCACAATCCGCGCCGTGTGGTAGGTATCCCCGCTGTTTGGCCACGGCACGCTGACCCAGGCAGACACTTTCCCCATGAGAAGATACATCACCTGAATGTACGATCCTTCGTGCGGCTCCGACGTATATTTTTCCCGGACGACACTGGCGCCTTCACGCCCCTGCCGGATACGGGATAAGTAGAAGTTATAATCGGTATAAAAATTGTGGACCAGCTCAAAGTATCGTTCCGGCCGCAAATCTCGCGCCCGCCCCAGTTCATAAAACATGGGTACGAGCGAAAACAGGACAAAAAATAAAATGATTCCCCCCCAAATCCAACGCCGCATGGAGATATTGTAGCATTATTTTTTTGTGATACTATGGTTGCAATGGAAACAGATGATTATTCCTCCCACATGAAAGTGGCCGGTGTAGGCATTGTCATCACCCTGGTTTGCACAGGATTGGTCCTTCTCCATTATCTGCGCATTTCCGGACGAACCGGAACTATCGTCATCCCCGCAGGTAATACATACCTGGGACCCGCCGCCGCAAAACCCGCGGATCAACCCCCGTCAGAACAATCAGAGCCAACTCTCTACCACGGACGCGTCTACGGGTATTCATTTAGCGCACCGCAGTCGGTTAAGCTCACCGCTCTTTCGGACGATACCTACGATATGTATGCCGTGGCCCTCCCGGGGACAGATCCGGGATCCAATGTATTAATCGGACTGGACCCGAAAGCCGATCCCAAACAGAATAAACGTACGTATGTTCAAAACTGGTGGAAACAATTTAGCGGGTTAAAAAGTATTGCCGGCCTTGAGCAGTTTACCAACAGCCGCGGGCTCAAGGGCTACAAAGCAAAATTCGTCAATACGGCCGGAGAAACGCCGAACCTGGATGTATTTTTCGAAGTGCCCAAGCATCCCACATATGTCATTCACTTAGCATCCGGATCCCTTGACCCATCTGTATTTGAGGCAATCGTCAACAGCGTTGACTGGGAGAACAAATGAAAAAAATTCCTCTGTCCATACTGCTCCCCGGTGGATTCATCATAGCGCTTCTTATCCGACTCCTCCTTATTCCCAACCCGGGATTTGAAGCGGATGTGTCATTCTGGAAATCCTGGGGGCTGGCGGTATTGGACTTCGGGATTGTAAAGGGGCTCCCCCTGACCAACTTCAACTACCCTACGCCATTTGGCTACTTTCTTGCTGTCATGGTATGGGCCTATCGTCTGATTGCCGATCCGCACAACTTCAACGAGTTCTGGCAAAACACCAATCTCCCGTTTCTCTTTGTCTCTAAACTTCCCGCAATTTTGGCGGACTTCGGTATTGCCGCAATATTTTTGTATATCGGCAAACATGCAAAAAAATTAGGCTTCCCCATAATTCATAATTCATTATTTATGATTCTCGCCCTTGTCTATCTTCTCAATCCCATTTCTATCATGGACGGCGCCTGGTGGGGCCAGCTGGACGCCCTCGGCGTGTTTTTGTTTCTTCTTGCGTTTCTTGCATTGATACGCCGACGCTCTTTTCTTGCCGGCTTTTTGTATATGCTTGCCATGATGACCAAACTCCAGAATATGATCTACGGACCGATATTTTTCCTCTTCGCCTACCAGCTTACCGGCCTTTCTGGTCTTGCCCGTGTTGCAGCCGGGGCATTAACCGGTTTCATTGGCCTGAATATTGAATTTATTCTTGCAAAAAACAGCGCCCGCATTATTGAATCCCTGACCGGCAATTACGATTACTTCCCGTGGCTTTCCCTCAATGCGTTCAATCCCTGGTGGATTTTCTCGGGCGCCGCTGGCATGAAGGGATCGGACAAGATTCTCGTGCTGGGCCTGGTGAGTGCCAAAAATTTGGGACTCTACCTTTTTTCCGGTGCGTATTTGTTTGCCACCATGCGGCAATGGTTTGTCCGCGAGGATAAAGTAAAACTATTTTTGGAAAGCTTTGTTATCGTCAATGGTGCGTTTTTCCTGTTCCAGACCGAATCGCACGACCGCTATGCATTCCCTCTTATCGTCATTCTGCTTTTACTGGCGGCCTTTTATGTAAAAAACAAAAAATTCTTATCATTCATTATTCCTTATTCACTATTCACTCTTCTGTATTCTTATAACCTCCACTATGCCCTTATCGTGAACTATCCGCAAAACGGCCTGCCTATTCCGGCTGTCTCATGGTTTACCATCGCTATATCCTTTGCATTTACCGGTGGGTATCTCACGTATCTTGCGTATCTTGCCCGCAGTGCAGTGTTTACTCTCATTGTCCCTGTCATCCTTGTCTCTTTCGTCCTTGTTGCCCGCAATCTTCCTCTTATCCGCGGCACACCGGTATTCGTAACCCGCCTCACTCCCCTTTCCTACCAACAGGATTACGGCGGCCGTACAATCAATATGCCCACCAATGCATCCTTAGGATTTAAAAACTGGGCATACCTTTCCGTCCAGTACGCATTTTACCGGCACGGGATCGGCACCCATGCCAACAGTTCTGAAACCTACGACATCGGCGGACATTTCCGCACATTCTCATTCGATTACGGCGTGGATACGGAGGCAGGTCCAAAAGGCTCAGTCACATTTGAGGTATACGGAGATGACAAAAAGCTTTTTGCATCCGAGAAAATCGGCAGATACGACCATCCGCGCCACGCGGATGTAAACGTATCCGGAGTGAAGACGCTGAAACTTGTCGTCACCGACGCAGGTGATGGCAATACGGACGATCATGCTGATTGGTTAAATCCTAAACTATATGAATAAAAAAACTGGCGAACTCAAAGTTCATAATTTATTGCGAACCCAAATTATCCCGCGCAGATGGGAACCCTTTGGGACGCGAGCAGGGATAATTTCGGGTGAGCAAATTTTAGGCGCAATTCTACTCATTTTTGCCATCGGTTTTAACCTCTGGCTCTACCGCCTTGAGCCCACGGCACAAATCGATCCGAATGATAATAACTTCCAATACGCGCTGGTTGAGCGGACGAACCAAATATGGGATTTCGCACACAAAACATGTTCATACAATCCTGTATGCTTTTTCTCCTATCTTGCCGATCACTGGGTGCCGAATTGGAACGAAGGATACAACCTCCCCTTCTACTACTCCCACATTCCGCAGATTGGTATCGTTGCCGGTTTTCGATTGATGTCACGTATTACTTCACACATATCACTCTTCACTTTTTACCATTACGTCATTTATTTACTACTCTGCCTCTTCCCTCTTTCAGTATTCCTTGCGCTGCGGGTGACCGGCCTTTCTTTCTCCGCGGCAGGCATAGGCGCACTCCTTGCCTCCCACCTTTCCACCGACGGCTTGTACGGATTGGATCCCTCTTCGTTTTTGTGGCGCGGATACGGCCTTTCCAGCCAATTGTTTGCCATGGTCTTTCTCCCGCTGGCGCTTGCATTCATCTACCGCAAAAAAATACTACCTGCCATTCTCTTTCTTGTCGCCACTACCTCGGGCCATATCGGCATCGGCATAATGGCGTTTTTATCGATGATTCCGCTGTTATGGCAGCACCCGAAAAAAATACTTCTCATCTCCCTGCCGGCGATTGCCATCCTCTCCTACTGGCTCGTGCCCGCATTTTTGGGAGACAACTTTCACAATTTCTCCTTCTGGGACCCGGTGTGGAAATTCAACTCATACGGCGCACCTGAGACCATCATCCGGCTCTTCAACGGCGACCTGTTTGACTTCGGCCGTCTCCCTATCTTCACATGGTTAGTATTTGTTGGATTATTCGCATCACTATTCACCATTAACTATTCACCATTTGTTCTCCTTTTCCTCTTCTGGCTGTTTCTCTATTTCGGCCGCACCACCTGGGGAGGGCTGTTTGACCTTATTCCGGGGCTTAAAGAGTTCCACCTTTCGCGTTTCATCGTCGGCGTGCACGTTGCGGGGCTTTTCCTTGTGCCAATGGGACTCGAGTGGATGGTGAAGTTTTTCAAACCTCATTCGTTTATTCGTTTATTTGCGTATTCGATTATCGGAATAGTAGCAGTATTGTCCATCTACCCCCAGACTATCCGCTACAGCACACTCAACGATACGCTCATCCTGCGGGCAAACGGTAACTTTGCCAAACAGTCCAAAGACGCGAATCGTCTTGTGTCGACACTGCAGGAACTTGAGAAAACTGCTCCCGGCCGGGTGTTTGCCGGACGCGCCGGCTGGGGGAAGGATTTTAAACTCGCGGAAACCTCAATGCTTATGCATCTGGGGAATTTCGGCCTCCCCACGGTTCTCTGGATGCCGGAGACCTGGAGTCCGAACGCCGATACCGAGCAATATTTCCGGGAAAATTTCATCGAAGATTATGTGCTCTACAATTTCCGGTATGTGGCAACCCAGGCAGATCTGCCGAAAGAAAATATCCAACCGTTCTGGATACCCATAAAAGAAAGCGCGTCATGGAAGCTCTACGGAGTGTTGACGCAGGGGTATTTTTCAGCCGGTGTACGGCCCGCGGTTGTTGCAGCCGACAAATACTCACGGGGCAATGTTGTGCGCCTCTGGATCCAGTCTGATGACCCCAAAAACGGTCTCTATCCGGAGCTGTCGTTCGACACGAAAAAATATCCAAAAAATGTCGGTCTTCCGAATTTCAAAATGCTTGATGAGGTGACATTTCAGGTTCCGGACGGCTCACGCCACAATCTTTTTGCCGAGCCTCCCCGCTACACCACCCCCCTGAGCTCCGCTAGTTCCCCGAGCTCCCTTATTTCCGTTACCTCTCAATCATCCGATGCCGACATGATCTTCCGCACCACTGTCGAGGTCAAAAAAGATTGTACCGAGTGCCTCGTCGTTCTCAAGCAGACCTTCCACCCCTCCTGGCGCGTCACAATTGATGGTGAGCCTGCCGAATCCATCATCGTCTTCCCCTTCTTCATCGGGATTCCGGTTACCGAGGGCACACATGCCATCATCGCCTCGTACGAGCCATCAATAATAAAGGTTACGCTCCTTGTCCTGTCCCTAGTTGTGATAATTTTTCTTGTCCTTTTTTGGAAGCGAGTCTTTCCTGAATCGAAGTAAGCACCGGAAGAACAACAGCTTCAAGCTCCGATGGGACATTATTTACAGGACCATAGTATTGGTAAATATCGCCAACCTTTTTCATCCCGTCAATGGTTGAAACTTCGTGATCCAATGGATCCACTTGGATAATGACCTGACCGGATTTCATGAAACTCACGAGTGTATTTGTATGGGGGGGTCGTCCTTTTTCCTTTTCACTCGAAGGAGTTCTGCTGACCAATTCCACAATGATACTCGGTGAGGTTCGCTCGGTACGCTTTATCTCTGACTGACCGTCAAATATCGTAGACCAGACCACCGCAAACCCCTCTTTAAGCTCTCCCTCTTCCATAATACCTAATTCGGTTTTACTGATTATTCGGGTATTGCTCGCATCCCACTGTGTATTCAACTCCCTTATAAACACTGTTTTGTTGAACCGTTGTTTCATGTGCCGCACACCTATTGGATCCTCACCCTTCTCTGCAATTATTTGACCGATGTTCAACATTATCTTCGCAATGGGAGACTCTCTCACAAGCTCACCTGAAGCTGTTTTCATTTTGTCCAACGCATCGGGCTTTTCACTCATAAAGACAGTATACTAAATTATTACCGGCTCCACTTTGCATTTTTCAGAAGCAAATAGAGCCATTCAGCAATGGAAAATGTTAGTGCTCCCCCGATAAATGCTGCGATATCTTGAGGATCCATGGCCAGCGAACCATCGGGGGCACCTATATATTCTGTGACAAACAGACCTACAATTGTTAACACTCCCCCTGCAAACCGGAGCCAATTTTTTCTCGTTGAAGTTACCTTCCATTGAAATATTTTAGGGACATAATAGGTAACCAGTGTTTGTATAATCGCAGCCAATATGATGCCGAACCCATAGTCATTCAAGTTCCAACGGAGAAAATTATAATTTTGTAGCGTCCAGTTACCAAAAACCGTTGCAACAAAATCCATTATTTTCCGATACCCACCGTCAACGAATGAAGACAGTTGTGCGCCTTCTCCGATAATAGCGACGATTGCTCCGAATTTTGCCGCTGTTTTACCCCGCGAAGGCAACTGCTGGTCAATCTGTTCCTCAACCTCTTGTGAGCCCAAATTTCGTTGTTTTTCTAACGATGTATTTATCGCTTGTTGCAGTGTGTTGGCTGGTGTTGGATTTAACGCGATTAGCGCCTCTTGTATATCAAACTCTGGAATCTGATTATCACCGGGTATTAAAACATATGTTCCTTCTGAATTTTTTTGTATCCGCGCAATCTGCCGTTCGGTAAATTTCTGAAATTCTGGATGAGTAAAGGTACGAATTTGATTAAATAATATCTCGCGAATAATATTAGCCCGGAATTGATCAAGGCCATACGTTCGAACCAATGCATTTGCCACATCTACCTTGCGGTTGAGAATATAATAAGGAAATCGACCTTGAAACATTACCCTTACCTGGTCAAGGGGCATGGTGCTGTACGATGACAACGAGTAGTTTGCATTAGTTTCAAATTGATCTATAGCATTGCGGTATCTTGCTTCCCATTCATTCTGAATATATTGGAGAACGTTATTCTGTGTTTGTTCACTCAGCGCCGGGAGGTGTAGCTTTGGGGCTATTTTCTCCCAAATGGCGTTATCCGCTTCTACCCAATCAATGTCCTCCTGCGAAAAACCTATGTACCCGGAATTCAAGATAGATGAAACTCTGAAGTGTGCAAGAAATGCATTCCGCTCATCTGGAGTCAAATCGGTAACCAAGTCTAAAAACGACTCCATCTGTTGTTTCGTTGATGGTGGAGCAAAACGAGCGCCAAATTCCCCCCATAAATCCGTGGACATCGCCATAAGTGGGGTTTCGGGATGGGATGAGATAAACCTTTCAATCTTGCGATTAGCCTGTGAAAGCAATCGAAACGACAATGTTGCATCCGCAGGAAATCCGCTGAGAAGACCATATTGACGACCTGTTTCTTCAGTATCTCCTGTGGACGCCAATCGTACGATGTTATCTTTTACCCACACTTTTGCCGCTTCAGTATCTTTCAATGCCTCTTCCGGAAATATATCTGTACCTTTTTGCGCCATGATGACCGATGCAGCGGCATCTACATTGACAAATGCATAGGTATCCTCGTGAATGAGCATCAGGAAATACTTACCCTGTCGCTTCAAACTCTCTTTAATTTCAGTCAGCTCATCAGGTGATAACGTATATAACTTTGTTGTAGTATATAGATTTACCTCCGGTACAACACCTAAAAAGACAGATAAGACGGAACTGTCTTCCATCTTCGGTCGTATGGATTCCGGTAAAGATTCTATAAAGTCCGTGTATTCTTTCACTCCCCTGTTCAGACTCGCATCATCAAATTGTCGCAATTTTGTTCCTGGTGGAATAGATTCCTTCCCACTCTCCCCTGTCCCCGCCGGCTGGGCGGGCGGCTTCACAAACAGTGACCGGAAATTGTCCCACATCCCCTGCATCCATTCCCCCACTGCCATCATCATCCCTATTGTTTTTGGATTGTTGGCGTAGAAAACTTGGGAGGATGGTTTCGAAACTGCCATGGGTGTGTGTAATGCAGTATCAATAACCGTAAGCATTTTTTGATACCCATTTTCAGTAAGAAGATGGGTATAATTATCGAACTTCTCATATTTCAAATTAATCGCCGGATCATATATTCCGTATGTTGTCTTAAACACCTCAAATGGAATAGTATTGCCAGCGCTGTCGTGTGCTGCATCCCAAAAAGATTGAAATGCTAACCGGACATTTCCGTGATTGTTGAGAATCCATGTTTCAACTCCAATCCCGCCGAGCCCACCATCCTGATGAAAACCTCGCTTATATGCCGCTCCTTCTTTCAAGAGTTTCTTGGCAAGAAGAATATTTGCTATCACAGCCTGTTGATTATCCCTCGTAAGCGACACAATTCTGTCCCGTGCTGCCTGATGGGAACCATAAAGAAGAAGGTCTTCCCGTGTATTAAGCCCTATATCTAAATCTAGTTGTTCAGATTGCCCTGGCAATGTAACCCCCTGTAGCCGAATTTGGACATGGGAATCTGTTGCGCTTCCCGGCAGCTCATCTGCATGCGGAAACGCCTGACGCAGTGCTGCCGCAATTTGTGCGGATTTTGCATAATCACGCTTATTAAGTAACAGCATATAGTCAAAATCGTAGTCTTTCGGCAAATTTGTACTTCTGCCCGATGACCCAATATTTACTAAAATCGCCTCCGTTAAATCAGCGTCGGACTCATTTACGGCGAGTTGTATACCGAATGATTCCAAAATTTCTTTAATCTTTGCACGCACCGGCTTCTCTACCCTACTGATATCCTGTGCATTCTCAAGAACCCCACGGGTATATCCTAACGATTGCATCTGCTGTGCAAATGGATCGTTCGCCGCTAGTAGTTCAACAAGAAACGGAATATTGTGAACGCCCGTAAGCGCACGCTTTCGCTCGTCGTACATCTGGGGAGTAAACACTAATGTTCCTGTAGAAGAATATACCGGAATATAGAAACTATTAAATGCAATTGCAGCGTACAAATCACTTAACCTATCTTCCTGTATTCCATTTAATATGATTGCATCTATGTAGGTAGATGGATATGCCCCTCTCACTCCGAAATGTTTTTCTGAATTTGTCGGAAACAATTCAAATGTTCCATCTTTTGGTGTTTGCCCTACATCGCTGCGATAAAATCTTCCTGGTAAATTTCTGGAAACTAACAGGATCTCACCATAACTCTTTGCTAACGAACTGCTGAGCGCGTGTGTAAAGCCCCCCACAGCATCATCGGGCGTCATGTAACTCACATCCGTATCAAAAGGGGTTGCATCCGAACCAGCTTCCGACCCCATAAGTTCTCGCGCGCGGGGTCCGTCCTGGAGAAGAGATAAAAACGCCGGAACAGAAAAATGCGAAAGTACGCCTTTCAAAATCGTTCCGGATTCCAGCACCAATCCCTGAGCGTGATCATGTACATATGCGCGATTCCTTGAATCTGCATTTGTGCGATTCGCTTTAGTGACCGTAAGGATTTCGTCCAAACTTCCATAGCCGGTACCTGTTAAGAATAAGTCTGCAATTCTATCTTTGAGTGCTTTCCCAGTCTCTTCCACCCGAAAATCTGTATAGAGCGTCTCTTTTAAAAATTCGCGGATCGCATCATCGGTTGCCTTATTGCTGTCAATAAACAACCCCTGACGGATGTGGCTTAAATTCGTGGCATAATACCAGGCATTCATTCTTTGGATAAACTTGAGCAATCTACCCCTCTCTTCCGACGACAGTGATTTTCCGCGCATAAACGAATCCACTAAATCCGCGTTGTCCCGGATAAACGTAACGTATAGCTCCAAATCATAGTTCCCGGACAGTATTGTCGCTTTGAATAAATCATTTCGGAGGATTGAACGTCGGGACGAATCTGCCGTAATTGAGTGCAGCTGAGGAGAACCGTTCGTATAATCAGCGATCATCTGATCTAAACGGGGCTGCGGATACAACACGTTAAATACCTGCATAAGTTTGATGAAAAATGGTAATTGATTCCGAACCAGTATCGCTTCTATTTTTGCGTATACCTCAACAGGGTTATCCACGTCAAACAATTGTTCTAAAAGCGACTCCTTAATTTTTTGAATCATTGCCACAGGCGAGTCATCCATTTTTTGAGACAACGATATATATATTTCAAGTTGCGCATCAGATAAAGATTTGAATGTATCTAACCCATCCGGTTTAACCCACCTACCGTGGAGCAAAGGATAGTCATGGGCAACACGCCAAAACCGTTGTAAATCAACAGGCATGTATGACAACACTTCCGCATCAATCAGCGCACTGAACGGGGTTAGGTTATAAGATAAGCTCGCCTGATTTGTGTGTGCAACGATGTATTGAGCAAGTACTTCTTTTGGCTTTCTCGGATCATCCGGAGCAATATTTTCTAAATAGTTGACAATATCGATTACGGTTCCTCTTTCCACCCTAGCTTCAATCCAGGGGGTAATATACGAAATAAGCTTTTTCGTAGCATTCGGTCTTTGACTCAGGAGCTGTATAAGTTCAATCGTGGTATATCCGAAAGCCTGTTGCCACTCTGCGATATGCGGTGCAATAGTGTCGGCTAACCCCGAACTGTTATTAAACAAAGTTATAATCGCCGTAATATTGAATGTTATGGCCGGCAGCCAATCCTGAATATACGGAAGATATGTTTTTCGATCCTCTTCTCTACTTGCTCCAATTGCGTTTATTAGCGGTTCAAACTTCCCATAACCGAAAGTACCCAAACCGTGTTTTATCCAATTTTCAAGTTCGGGCATAACGATAGCAGCATTCACATCGGAGACACGTTGAAAGCTGGATAAAATAGAGGTTAATTCAAAATATAAGTCGCTTGTATATCGCGTGCTAAAAGCTCGTACCCATACAGGAATAAACGGCAAGATCCTTTGTCTTTGCGTAGGAGTCATGCGATTTAACTCGTATATTATGCCTGCCAACTGCTTATGTTCCGCATCGGTCATGCGAGTAGATTCCCAATTTTTAATATGGGGTGCAATCTCACGGATAGTCTGAGGGTTACTATTCAGCGCGGTCACTATCCAATCAACAGCTACATAATTCCATTGATGTATGTATGGCGCGATATCTTTCGCTGTATTAGGATTATTATTTAGTAACGATAAATGTAATCTAAGTCCCCAGGAAACTACATTTGCGCTCGCCAATTGCCCTATGTTCGGAGCGATATCGGGAAGAATCGCGGGATACCCATAAAATGTCTCTATGCGCTCGCTGATGCCATTATAACTTATTGTTTTATCGTTAATCCAATCGTTAATAGGTATAACCAGGATATGCACGAGTTCCGGTTTTTTATTTAAAGACTCAATAATTTTTGTAAGATCAATGAATTCCGTATTTTGTCTACTAATTAACCAATCGCGAATATGGGGAACAATAAGATGAGCTGTTGAGGGAGATTTATTTAACTCTTTGATAATCAGAGAAAGCGCGTATGCATCATTCTTTACCTGAATCCAAGATGGGAGATGTGATAAGTATAGTGCGCGTACTGATTCTTCGCTACGATCTAACTCCTCAATTAATGATGAGAGGTAACTTGATACATTCAATCCCGACGAAATCCATTCTGGGATTATTGATGAAACGTACGCGTGTCTTCGGTCTTCGGATGTGGAATTTAATACTCGTACAATATCTATTAAATCAGTTCTTTTTGTTAATCCGTTTCGGATTAATAATCGCAATACATCGTCAAAATCGTTATTCCAAACCGGTTTTGCATAATTATTTCGACTATCTAGTACAGTTTCAAAATCCGTTCTGACGGCTCGTATAATGCCAACGCCTAGGATTTGTGCACGAATCGTGTTAAACACATCTTTCGCCCGTTCCCACATCCCCCGCATCCGCTCCTCCAACATACGTACTTGTGGAGGCATAAAATACAACGCTTGCGAGGAAGGCTCTTGCGTTTCCTCTACTACCCGGAGTTGCGTTGACGCCATTCGAATGAGTTCATTATCATAAAAACCAAGTGACTCAATCTGATCCAAGTTGCCTGATTTAACTAACACGCCGCCTTTTCCTGTATACGTCAATGATATTCCCAGTTCTTTCATTAACGCGTTTACCGAAGCCTCACTGTCTGCCTCCCATGGTCGATCACCGCCCTTAGAAATACGTAAGGGAAGATCATTAAAAAACGCTACTCCACCTGGTTTGAGAATCCTATCAATCTCTTTCAAAAGTTCCCAGGAGGGATATGAAACCGCATAGAAAGAATGAACAGATGTAAGCACGTCGACGCTCTGGTTTGGGGTGGTGCGCAACACCTCTAACATATCCCTCGGGTCAATAACAATTCACTTCT
>Ga0208958_1002423_pt1 | contig 16094 bp, 22 predicted proteins | sample RifOxyB1_FD_184032 | JGI IMG/M metagenome (GOLD analysis project Ga0208958, IMG submission 184032) | Soil microbial communities from Rifle, Colorado - Rifle Oxygen_injection B1 (SPAdes) | ecosystem: Environmental > Terrestrial > Deep subsurface > Rock core/Sediment | place: Rifle, Colorado... | reverse complement strand
GTCCCCACGGGGCGGGGCTGACGCCTCGGTCGAGGGCGCCGAAGCCCCGGCGGAGGGCAGAAGGCGCGCGCCGACCGCCTGTCCGTCGCCGCAGAAGATTTCGTACAACATGCCCATCACCGCCTGGGCGCGTTCGTCGGCGATGGAATAGTAGATCGAACGCGACTGGCGCCGGGTCTTGACCAGGCCGTACTGGCGCAACTCCGCCAGTTGCTGCGACAGAGCCGGCTGCTTGATGCCCAGATCCGCCTCGAGCTGTCCGACGGATCGCTCCTCCGCAGCAATATGGCAGAGGATCAACAGCCGATTTGTATTGGCCAGCTGACGTAGCAGTTCGGCGGCCTGGGGCGCCTTGTCCTTCAGCCGCCCCATGGCCGCGGCCTGGTCGTCGCTCATGCGCGGCGCTCGCGATAATACCAGGGCGCATCACCGTCGCCGTCAGCCAGGGCCGCATCCAGAGTGGTGGCGGCCGGCTCCAGCAGGGGCTCGCCGGGCGACCATCCGGCCGGCGTCGACGCCTGCTCACGGTCGGCGGTCTGCAGCGCCGTCACCAGCCGCAGCAGTTCATCGACCGAACGGCCGATGTTCATCGGATACCAGCTGACCGCCCGCACGATTCCGTCCGGATCGATGACGAAGCTCGCCCGCACTGTGGCGCTGTCGCTGCAGCCCGCATCCACCATGCCGAAGGCGTGACCGATGGCCATGGAAGGATCTTCGATGATCGGAAAGGCCACCTTGACGCCGAAGCGGCGATAGATGTCCTTCAGCCAGGCCAGGTGGGAATACAGACTGTCCACCGACAGGGCCATCAGGTCGCAGCCCAGGGCCTCAAACGCATCCGCCTGCCTGGCCAGGGCGATGAATTCGCTGGTGCAGACCGGGGTGAAATCGGCCGGATGCGAAAACAGCACCAGCCAGCGCCCCCGGTAATCGCTGAGCCGCTTTTCCCCCTGGGTCGTGCGCGCGATAAAGTCCGGCGCCGGATCATTGATGCGAAGGGGGCGCAGGGCTTCGGCGCTGGAGGAGGGGGCGATTTCTGTCGAATTCATGGCCCCTACGCTAGCGATTTCCAGCCCCTCTCGCCACCCTGAAATACATAGTTTCATCAACTATAAAGGTATCAATATGGCGCCTGTCGAACAGCGGCCTGCGCCGTTTCCGAACCCAAGACCTCGGCCGAACGCGGCTGGTTGGCCGAAGACGGCAGACTGTCGGCGATCGACCTAGGGGACGACCCCGGTCTGCGGACCGACGCCCGCGTCGTCTTCAGCCGGCTTGGGCAGGACGCCGTCGTCTTCAGCCCGCTCTTCCAGGCGGTTGGCCTCGTCGCCAACGGCGTCGATGTCTTCGGGGCGGGGCGCCTCGGGCGCAGGGGTGTCGGCGGGCTGCATGCCAAGGCAACCCGCGAGCCGCCGCTCCGTTCCGTCCGAGGTCGGTCTCTGAACCCGCCCGAAGCGAAGCCTCACTCGCCGGACGAGGGCGTCCAGCCGAAGGCCTTCATCATGACGTCGAACAGGTGGGTGTTGGGGAAATAGCCCCGCACCCGCTCGGCGCCGACGCCGACGGCCAGGGCCGGGACTTCCTCGGCCGTATGGGTCCGGTTGACCGTCACATTCTCCAGCCGCACCACGCGCTCGTCGCCGTCCCGCGCCTTCCAGGCCTCATAGCCTTCCAGCAGGGGCTCCCCGCGCCGCCCGCCGTCGACCTGCAGGCCGAAGGAATGGTCGGCGGTGAAGATCATCAGGGTCTCGTCCAGATCGACCCGCGCCTGCACCTCGGCGATCAGCCGGTCCAGATTGGCGATGTTCTGCAGACCCTCGCGCGGGTCGTCGGTATGGGCGTCCCATTCCACCACCAGCAGATAGCCCTTGTCCCCGGCCTGCAGCAGGTCCAGCGCCCTCAGGGTCGCCGCCCGCACGTCGACCTCTTCGGCCACGACCACGGGCCGCCGGTTCCCCGCCGGCGCCGCCTCCAGGGTCGCATAGATCGGACGGTCGTGCGCCCGGGCCAGGCTGTCGAAGCTGACGCCGTTGGCCGCCATCTGTTCGGCGATCTCCGTCCGGCCCGAGCCGATCAGCACGTCCACCCCGTCGCCGAAGCGCGGCGAAAAGGCCTGGGGGAAGATCTCGCCCCATTTGCCGCGATCATTGGAATGGGCGTAGGTCGCCGCCGGGGTCGCGTCGGTGATCGGACGGTCGGTCACCACCCCGGTCAGCAGGCCGTGCTCCTCGGCGTATTCCAGCACCGTCTTGGTCGGCGTCCCGTCGCGCCGGCCGCGTTCGCCGTCCGGCCCCTGGCTGATCACCCCGTTGTGGGTCTTCACCCCGGTGACGATGGCGCTCATGCCGTTGGCCGAGTCCGAGACGAAGGCGTCGACCGGCGAGGTCTCGCTCAGCCCCAGGTTCGGCCACTGCTGGACGTGCAGCCTCAGCGGCTCGCCATAGGCCATCACGCTGGCGGCATGGACCGAGGCCACGCCCCCGGCGTCGGCCAGGAACAGGATCACATTCTTCGCACGGGCCTGGCTCTGGGCCTGTTCGACAGGCGGTCGGGCCGCCGTCTGGGCCGAGGCGCCCCCGGAGGCCCCCCCCGAAGCACAAAGACCGATCGCAAGCGCGAGGGCGGAAACCAGGCGGAGAGAGGCAGGGGTCATGGGCGTCGGTCCAGCAAATCAGACAAGGCCGCCCGCGTCCCCCGAACCGCCCCCGCCTGTCTACCGCGAACCTGTGACAGTCGCCGTCGCCCGCCACGGCTCCGGACGGCTCAGCCGGCCTCGCCCGTGGCCGCGTCGATCCGCGCCTTCAGCCCGCCCTCGTCCAGACCTTCGACCATGATCATCTTCAGCCGCGACTGCCCGCCCCGTTCCAGCACGACCGAGGACCGCGACACCCCCAGCGCCTTGGCCAGGAATTTCACCAGGGCGGCGTTGGCCTCTCCGTCCACCGGCCGGGCGCGCACCCGCACCTTGAGCACGGGCCGGCCTTCGGGATCGGCGTCCCAGCCGTCGATCCGGTCGCCGGAGGCACCGGGCTGCAGTTTGATGGGTAGTCGGGCCAGGGGATCAACCGGCGGCGCGTCGATCCGGGGCGCGATGATCGGCGGCGCGCCAGACCACTTCGACATCTTCGGCGCTCAGGGTCGGGGTCGCCCGTTCCACGCCTCTCTCGTCGGCGAACTCCGCCAGGAAGCGGGTCGGGCCGAACATCATCACCACCGTGCCGCGCTCGCCCTTCTTCAGGCCCAGGTCCGGAAGATCGGCCCTGAGGGCCACGACGTCGAGTTCCTCAATCATGGTCGTCACTCCACCATCGCGGTCGTCAGGCGGGGAACCCCGTCCGATCCTACGATCCAGCCGCTGCGGATCAGGGCCGAGCGACCGCAGAACTCTAGCACGAAGCGGACACGGTACAGAGTCCCGAAGGGGGTCGTCCCGACGACCTCGGCCTCGGCCGTCCTCGCCGCTTCCAGAAGCCGGCGTTTCAGATAGGGGGCGTCCGCCCGGGTCAGACCCAGGGCGGACGCGAAGACCCGGGCCTTGTGTCGGCCTTCCGGGTGGTCCGCCGACAGGCAGTAGGCTTCGATCTTTCCCTCGGGAACGACCGCCTGCCCGCCGCCTGGCAGCTTCATTCGAGCCTCAGCCCAAGGCGGCCATCAGTTCCGGCACGACCGTCTTGTAGTCGCCGACCAGGCCGAAGTCTGCGACCTGGAAGATCGGGGCGTCCGGGTCCTTGTTGATGGCGACGATGGTCTTGGAGTCCTTCATCCCAGCCAGGTGCTGGATGGCGCCCGAGATGCCGATGGCGATGTAGAGCTGGGGCGCGACCACCTTGCCGGTCTGGCCGACCTGATAGTCGTTGGGGGCGTAACCCGCATCGACCGCCGCACGGCTAGCGCCGATGGCGGCGCCCAGCTTGTCGGCCAGGGGCTCCATCACGGCGTGGAATTCTTCCGCCGAGCCCAGGGCGCGGCCGCCCGAGACGATGATCTTGGCGGCGCCCAGTTCCGGACGGTCCGACTTGACCATTTCCTCGGCGACGAAGGTCGTCTTGGGCGCATCGGCGCCCGCCACGCTCTCGACCGGGGCCGAGCCGCCTTCGCCCGCCGCCGCGAAGGCGGTGGGGCGCACGGTGATCACCTTTTTGGCGTCGCCCGACTGGATCGTCTCAAGCGCATTGCCGGCGTAGATCGGCCGCACGAAGGTGTCGGCCGACACCACCTCGACGATGTCCGAGATCGGGGCCACGTCCAGCTTGGCGGCGATCCGGGGGGCGAAATTCTTCCCGTCCGTGGTCGCGGGCGTCAGAATGGCGTCGTAGCCGCCGGCCAGCGGCAGGACGGTGGCCTCGACGGCCTCGGCCAGGACCTTGCCCAGGCCGGCGCTCTCGGCCAGCAGCACCTTGCGGACCCCGGCGATCTTGGCGGCGCCGTCGGCCACGGCCTGCGCCCCCTGGCCCACGACCAGAACGTCCACCTCGGACGACAGGGCCAGGGCGGCGGTCACGGTCTTGTGGGTGGTGTCGCGAACGGCCGAGCCGTCGTGATCGGCGATGACGAGGACGGCCATCTTACAGCACTCCTGCGGACTTGAGGGATTCGACCAGCTGGGCGGCGCTGTCGATCTTGACGCCGGCGGCGCGCTTGGGCGGCTCGGTGACCTTGACCACCTTCAGACGGTCGGCGACATCGACGCCGTAGTCGGCGACCGCCTTCATGGCGATCTCCTTCTTCTTGGCCTTCATGATGTTGGGCAGGGAGGCGTAGCGCGGCGTGTTCAGCCGCAGGTCCACCGTCACCACCGCCGGCAGTTCGGCGGCGATGGTCTGCAGGCCGCCGTCGACCTCGCGCGTCACCGTCGCCTTGCCGCCGTCGATCACCAGCTTGCCGGCGAAGGTCGCCTGGGGCCAGTCCAGCAGGGCGGCCAGCATCTGGCCGACCGCATTGTTGTCGCCGTCAATCGACTGTTTGCCCATCAGCACCAGGTCGGGCTTCTCCTCCTCGACCACGGCCTTCAGCAGCTTGGCGACCGCCAGCGGCTCCAGGTCCGTGTCCGACTGGATCAGCACGCCCCGATCCGCGCCCATGGCCAGGGCGGTGCGGATCGTCTCCTGGGCCTGGGTCACGCCGATCGAGACCACGACGATCTCGGTGGCCGTGCCGGCGGCGTGATGATCCTTGCCTTCCTTCAGACGCACCGCCTCTTCGACGGCGATTTCGTCGAAGGGATTCATGCTCATCTTGACGTTGGCCAGATCGACGCCGGACTGGTCGGCCTTGACGCGGGCCTTGACGTTATAGTCGATCACCCGTTTGACGGGGACGAGAACCTTCATGGGTCTATCCGTGAATTCGCCTGAATGTAGGGGCAGGACATGGAGCGGTCGCGAAGGCCTGTCAACGTAACGCGGGGTCAAGCTCCCGTGCAAAAAACCGCCGAACGGATCTCGAGATGAAGCGATTCCTCACCTTTCCCCGCCTGATCATGATCTTCTTCGCCCTGTTCGGCCTGTCGATCATGGGGGTTTTCGCCGTCCAGGCCTATTGGGTCGCGCCGGGCGAACGCTGCGAGGCGGCGGGCAAGTGGTACGACATGGAAAACCGCATCTGCGCCCAGCCCATCTCCATCGCCGAAATCACCGGCCGCCCCAACGGCGTCTCCCGCGCCGAGGCCTCGGCCGAAAAGAACCGCGAACTGGTCCGCATCGAACACGAACTCGCCGCCCAGGACCGCGCCCGCGACGCCGAAATCGCCCGCCAGAAAGCCGCCCTGGCGGCGGCCAGACCGGCGAACTGACCTAAGTCATTCCGGGCGCAACGCAGCGGAGACCCAGAAGCCCTCGTCTTCTTGCGGCCCGCGAAGCGGCCGTCGCACCGTCTCCGCCCCGCTTTGCGGGGAGGGGACCGCCGCGCTCTTCGCGCGGGGGTGGAGGGGTTCTTGGCCGCAGACGCGACCCCCGCTCACCCCGCCTCGAACGGAAACCGTTCCGCCCAGAAATCCCTGAGCTCCGGCAGCTCATCCACCCGCTTCACCACCGCCGCCATCTTCGGCGCGACCTCGTAGAAGCGCGCGCGGCGCGGCGTCCACCGGCTGGCCACGGCCACATAGAGGTCCAGCACCGTCAGGCTCTCGCCCAGCAGGAACCGCCCCGGTTCGATCTGGCGGTCCATCATCCCCCAGCATTCGGCGATCCGGTCCTCGGTGCGTTGCAGGATCCGCGCCTGATCCTCCGGATCGTCGCCCGCCAGCCGCGACGGCACGTCCCGAACCCAGTACATCGAATAGATGGCGGCGGGCACGAAGCTCATCCAGCGCAGGAACTGCCCGCGCCGGGCGTCGTCCGGCCCGGGCGCCAGCCCCGCCCCGGCCCGGCTGGAGGGATGATGACGGTCCGCCAGCCAGATCAGTATGGCGGCGCTCTCGGTCAGGATCTCGCCCTCGGGCGTGACCAGGACCGGCAGTTGCCGCATCGGATTGACCGGCGCCACCTTGTCCCGCTCGGCCTCCCCCTCCCAAGTCGGCGCCTCGACCACGGTGTAATCCAGCCCCAACAGGGTCAGCGTCGCCTCGACCGGAACCGATCCGGACCCGGCGGCGCCATAGACGGTGAAACTCATCCGATCCCTCCTGAATGTTGGGCTTAATTTTTTGGCTGACGGTCCGGGCGCCGAGATTTCAAAGGCTTGACCCCAAAAACCGCCCTTTAAATATCCGCGTTCGAAACCGTGCCTACAATCGGCCCATGACCGATGCACAAAACACCGAAACCGACCTCTGGGTCCATGTCCGCCGCGACTATCAGTCGGGCCAGCCGGCCGCCCTGGTCGCCGAACGCTACCGCATCTCCGTGCGCGGTCTGCGCCGCCGCGCGGCGGCGGAGGGCTGGCGACGATGCGACCGCGACATCGGGCCGATGGCCGACATGCCGGCCTGGACCCGCGACGGCCAGGACCGCCAGGCGGCCTTGCAGGCGCGGCCTGAACTGGCGGCCATGGTTACGGCCAACGAAAACGACCTGTTCGACCTGCTGGTCGATCCTGCTCCGGCGGAGCTGCGTCGCTACGCCTTCAAACAGGCGTGCGAGGCGGCGGCCCTGCGTCGTCCGGCCGAGGCCGTCGCCTGGATGCGGCTGGTCCAGCTGGCCCAGCGCACCGGGGCCGGGGTGGACGACGAGTCCCAGCCCTTCCGCGAGGCCGATCATATCCGCGCCGCCTTCCTGAACGACCTCGCCGGGCTGACCGCCTCGGACCGGATCAGGGCTGCGATCAAGGCGGAAGAAGAGGCGGCTCAGGCGGTAGCGGGGGCGCGCCGCGCCGCGTCCCCGGCGGACGCCCGGTGACCGGCCTGGCGCTTTTGGCGCCTTTGGCGCCCTGGCACCCTGTTTTTGCGCCAGTCGGGTCCGGGGCTCTGGCGGGCCGTCCCCAGGCCCGTCCCCAGTTTCCTCAATCCGAACCACAAGATGTAGCGGGTAGGACAATTTGTGATCACCAAATAGGTGATTTCCGACTTGGCGCCGGGCGTGCGGAGTCGCATGGTGAACCCCTCTCCGGAATCGCTCTTTCAGGTCCAGTTCGATGAACGCCATCACCCCGATCATCCGCCCCGACCGCGCCGGTCTTCTGACGCCCTCCGCCGCCTACAAGCCGTTCCGCTATCCGTGGGCCTTCGACATGTGGAAGAAGCAGCAGCAGGTCCACTGGATGCCGGAAGAGGTGCCGCTGGGCGAGGACGTCAAGGACTGGGCCTCGACCCTGAACGACAATGAACGCAATCTGCTGACCCAGATCTTCCGCTTCTTCACCCAGGCGGACATCGAGGTTCAGGACAACTACATGGAACGCTACGGCCGGGTGTTCAAACCGACCGAGGTGAAGATGATGCTGGCCGCCTTCGGCAATATGGAGACCATCCATATCGCGGCCTACGCCCTGCTGCTCGAGACCATCGGCATGCCCGAGAGCGAGTTCGGCGCCTTCATGGAATATGAGGCCATGCGGGACAAGCACGACTATATGGGCCAGTTCGGCGTGGACTCAGACGCCGACATCTGCCGGACCCTGGCCATGTTCGGCGGCTTCTCCGAAGGGGTTCAGTTGTTCGCCTCCTTCGCCATGCTGATGAACTTCCCGCGCATGAACAAGATGAAGGGGATGGGCCAGATCGTCTCCTGGTCGGTGCGCGACGAGAGCCTGCACTGCGAGGGCATCATCAAGCTCTACCACGCCTTCAACAAGGAGACGGGCGCCGTCACCAAGGCCGTGGCCGACGACATCGTCGACTGCTGCAAGACGGTGGTGAAGATGGAGGACAAGTTCATCGACCTGGCCTTCGAAATGGGCGCGGTCGAGGGCATGACCCCCGACGACATCAAGCAGTACATCCGTTTCATCGCCGACTGGCGCCTGCGCCAGCTGAAACTGCCCGAGGTCTACGGGGTGAAGGAAAACCCGCTGCCCTGGCTGCAGGCCCTGCTGTCGGGCGTCGAACACGCCAACTTCTTCGAGGCCCGCGCCACCGAATATTCGAAGGCGGCGACCCAGGGGAACTGGCACGGCGCCGACGGCGTCTGGACCGAGTTCGACCGGATGATGGCCCGGCGCGACATGAGCCTGGTCGCCGGTTGAGCCGGCTTTAGGGCTGCGGCCTGACCCAGGCGGGTCGGGCCGTGCAGGCCTCGCGGAAGCCCGACTGGCACAGCCGCACCTGTTCGCGCCAGGCGGCGTAGTCCCGGTCGTACTGTTCCTGGGCCGCCCGGGTCGCCTCGGCCGCGGCGCGGGTCTCCTCCTGGATCCGGCGGACCTCGATCTGATGCCGGGCCAGGGCGGCGTCATACTCCAGCCGGGCCGCTTCGTCGGATCGGTCGGCCAAATCGTTCTGGGCGGCGATCTCGGCGTTCAGGGCCCGGGTGGTGCGCAGCTCCTCCTCGGTCTGCTTGGAATCGTCAGCCCGGTGATAGGCCTCGCCCCGCGCCCGCTCCAGCGCCTCGCGCGCCTTGGGGTCGTTGGGGTCGGGCAGGACCCGCTGGTCGCGATAGGGGTCGGGGGCCTCCTGCAACCCGGCCAGGGCGGGCGTCGCCGTCCCCAGCAGGGCGCAGATCAGGGCGGTGCGGATGATCATGGACGTCTCCGGGGTTCGGCTGCGGCGGAAGCTTGGCCTTTCAACAGGGTTGCGGCAAGAACGTCTTGATGACGAAAAGGTGGCGCCCAGCGCCGCTTCGCGTCATGCTTGTCTTCTCCCAGCCGCCCTCCTCGCCGCCGAGCCGCCTTCATGATCCTCAGCACCTCGTCCGGAGACTACCCCATCCCCGCCGAAGTGGCGCGCCGGCTGCCCAATGTCCCGGCCCTTCCGGACCCCAACGGCCCCAACGCCCGGCTGCAGATCGAGGACTTCCGCCACTGGCTGGAAGCCTCGCCCGACCACGCCATCAGCTACGAGCGTCTGCGCCGCTGGCATCTGGTCCAGGACGAGCTGGCCGCCCAGGCCAAGGCGGCCAACCGCCCCTTCGTCGTCTCCGACGACGGTCTGGAATAGGCCTCAGGGGAACGTCTTCAGGCACGGTGGATTGGTTGCCTACCCCACCCCCGGAGACTTCCATGTTCCAATCGACCGGTTACGGCGCAAAGACCGCGCTTTCCAAGCTTGAGCGCATGACGTTCGAGCGGGACGACCCCAGGCCCAACGAGCTGGTGATCGAGGTGCTCTACGCCGGGGTCTGCCACTCGGACATCCACCAGGTGAAGAACGAATGGTCCAATACGGTCTATCCGTGCGTGCCGGGCCACGAGATCGTCGGGCGGGTCAAACAGGTCGGGGCGGAAACGTCGCGCTTCAGGGAAGGCGACCTGGTCGGCGTGGGCTGCATGATCGACAGCTGCCGCCAGTGCGAGGCCTGCAGCGCAGGCGACCAGAACTATTGCGAAGGCCCGAACGGCTGGCTGGCCACCTACAACGGCCCGATGACGCCGGCCACGGCGACGAAGGACGGGTCCAACATCTATGGCCGCGACAACACCTTCGGCGGCTATTCTGATACGGTCGTCGTGCCCGAGGATTTTGTCCTGCGGATCCCCGAGGGTCTCGATCCCAAGACCGCCGCGCCGATCCTGTGCGCCGGCGTGACCACCTGGTCGCCCCTGCACCACTGGGGCGTCGAGGCGGGCGCCAAGGTGGCCGTCCTGGGATACGGCGGCCTGGGTCATATGGCGGCCAAGCTGGCCAAGGCCATGGGCGCCGAGGTGACCGTGCTGACCACCACCCCCGACAAGATCGAGGACGCCAAACGTCTGGGCGCCGACGCCGCCTATATCGAAACCGACAAGACCGCCCTGGCCCCGCTGGCCGGGACCTTCGACTTCATCCTCTCGACGGTGCCGGACAAGCACGAAATCGGCGCGCTGCTGGATCTGATGAAGCGCGACGGAGCCTTCGTGGTGGTGGGCAATCTGGATGTCGTGGACGGGGTCGACAACGCCAAACTGGCGTTCAAACGCCAGACGGTCGGCGGCTCCCTGATCGGCAACCTGCAGGAAACCCAGGACGTGCTCGACTTTTGCGCGGAAAACGGCATCGCGCCGGAAGTCGAGATGATCGACATCGCCGACATCAACGAAGCCTATGTGAAGATCGAGAACGGCGCCGCCCGCTACCGCTATGTGATCGACATGGCGACGCTGAAGGCCGCCTGACGAGGTCAGGCCGGCAGGCGCAGTTCGAACACCGCGCCTGCCGCATCGGCGTTGGGGACCAGTCTCAGCTCGCCGCCGTGCAGGGCCGCCAGCTCGCGCGATATGGTCAGGCCCAGGCCGGAGCCGTCCGAACTCTTGGAGCTGACGAAGGGCTCGAAGAGCCGTTCGGCCAGACGCGGCGGAATACCCGGCCCGTCGTCGGCGATGCGGACGACGCAGACCCCGTCCTGCCCGAAGGCGCTTACTGTGATCGCCCCCTTGCCCCGCCGCTCGGGGGGGCGGCCCGGATCTGCCTCGATCGCCTGCCGGGCGTTGCGCATCAGATTGACCAGGATCCGGTACAGCTGGTCCGGATCAGCCTCGACGGCAAACCGGGCCGGCACCTGTTTGACCAGCCGCACGCCGTCCGGTTCCAGGCCGGCGTCCTCCGCCGCCAGGGTCAGGGCCTTGGTCAGGACCACGCGGGTCTTCTGGGGCGCCGGCTCCTCGCTGCGGCCATATTCCAGCACATTGCGCGACAGGCCGGCGGCCCGGCTCAGCGCCCGCTCCAGCCGCGGCAGGGCCTTGGCCACCTGGGGGTCGGCCGAGGTCGCCAGCCGCTCGGACGCCATCTGGGCCGAGGTCAGCATGTTGCGCAGGTCGTGATTGATCTTGGCCACCGCCTCGCCCAGGGCCACAAGCCGGGCGCGCGAGCGCAGGGACTGGCGGACCTCTTCCTGCATCCGGGCCAGTTCCCGCTCGACCCGGCCGATCTCGTCGTGCCGGTCCGACGGCGTCTCGGCCTCGCTCTCGGGATCGGCGGCGAAGCGCTCCATAGACCGGGTGACGCGCCGGAGCGGCCGCAGCACCAGCAGGGCCAGACCGCCGTACAGCAGGGCGCCTGCCGTCAGGGAGATCAGCAGGGAGACCAGAAGACTGTTCAGCAGGAAGGCCTTCAGCTCGAGTTTGAGCGGCTGGGCCGGGGTGACGATCTCGATGAAGTCGCCCGAGCGATAGCGGGGCTTGGCCTGGACCCGCAGCGACCGGTCCGGATGGCCGAACAGGGTGCGCCAGGGGTCGGTCAGCCGCGCCCAGCTGTTCTGCTGGCGCAGGTCGATCAGCTCGGGCGCGCGCGGCAGATTGGGCGCCTGGAGCAGCAGACGTCGGACCCCCTGTTCGGTCAGGGCCACGGCCTGGACCCCGCCGATCCGCATCAGCTCGGCCGCCGTGTCGTCCTCGACCGCGCTGTAGGGCAGGGCCTCGACCCCGACCGAGGCCAGTTCGGCGGCCTGGAGGCGGTCGCGCAGCCAGCGCTCGTGGAAGGCGGCCAGGTTCGGCCCCATGATCAGCGCCTCGACCGCCAGGGTGAAGGCCACGGTCAGCAGCAGCAGCCGCGCCGACAGGCCGTCAGGCGCGCGGGGACGCAGCCGCTCGCGCCAGGTCTCGACCGCCTCGGGCGACAGTTTCAGCGCCGCCGCCGCCTTGTCGAACAGCGCGCTCATGCCGGCGCCGTCTCTGCTCGTCTGGCGCGGATCATCTGGACCAGCTTGATGCCGATAGGCAGCAGCAGCGACAGAAAGACCACCCCCATCAGCGGCCAGAAGAACTGGCGCAGCAGCATGGGCAGGTCCGGCCGCACCCCGGCCCGCAGCAGGTCGCCCAGTTGCGACCCGATCCAGGTGTAGATGAAGGTGGAGGGCAGTAGGCCGATAAAGGTGGCGATCACATAGGGCCGCAGCGGCACGGCCATCATGCCCGCCGTGGCGTTGACCAGGACGAAGGGGACGCTGGGGATGACGCGCAGGGTGAACAGGGTGGTGAAGGCGTTGCGGTCGATCCCCTTGGCCAGCCGGTCCATGAAGCCGGCGTCGGCCTCGAACTTGGCGCGCAGCCAGGTCCCGATCGAGGTGCGATAGACATAATAGATGACGACCGAGCCGATGGTGGCGCCGCTCGCCTGGGCCAGGGCGCCGACATAGGGGCCGAACATCATACCGCCGAGAAGGGTCAGGAAGACCGGCCCCGGAATGGTGGAGGCGGTCGCCAGGGCGTAGACGGCGACGAAGCCGATCAAGGCGATCCACCAGTGGGTCTGGGCGTAGGCCTGGAGGTTCAGCCCGTGCTCGCGGATCAGGTCCATCGACAGATAGCGGTTCCAGCCCAGGGCGAAGAAGGCGGCCACCAGGCCGGCGATGACCGCCAGCGGCAGCAGTCGCAGGCCCCATTCCTTCGCCGTTCGTTTCGCCATAGGCTCTTCATTCCCGAAATGCCGTCCGAGCGTTGACTCACGCGGACATGCGACTTATACGCCCGCCCTTCCTGCGGCGGACGCGTTTTGCCCCGTCGCCCAACCTTTTAACGTCAGGAGCCGACCGTGAAGCGGACCTATCAGCCGTCGCGACTCGTGCGCAAGCGCCGTCACGGCTTCCGCAGCCGGATGGCCACCAAGAACGGCCAGAAGATCGTTGCGCGCCGTCGCGCCAAGGGCCGCAAGCGCCTGACGGCGTAAGCGGCTCTCGCGTCCGAAAGCCAAGGACGCATGAGCGACCCTTTACAGATCAAGCGTCTGTTGCGGCGGCCCCAGTTTCTGGCGGCCGCCAAAGGCGTTTCCGAAGCGCGCGGCGGGGTGGTGATCCAGAGGCTGGAGCGCGGCGACGGTTCGCCGCACATCGGCCTGGGCTTCACCGCCACGCGCAAGATCGGCGGGGCGGTGGTCAGGAACCGCGCCAAACGCCGTCTGCGCGAGGCCGCGCGGGCCATGTTGCCCCTCCACGGGGTGCCCGGCAGCGACTATGTCTTCATCGCCCGCATGGGCACCACAGAGCGGGCGTGGGACCGTCTGCTTGACGACGTGAAATCGACGCTTACAAGGCTGGCGACACCGAAGGCTGATCGGCCTTCGCCCGCCCGCGCCCCATCCGGCCAGGACCGCCCGAATCCATGAAAAACGAGAACTCGCGCAACACGATCATCTTCATCGTGTGCTCGGCCCTGATCCTGGGGGTCTACTGGTTCGCCGTGCTGCGGCCGCAGGCCGAGCGCCGCGCCGTCCAGCAACAGGCCCAGGCCGAACAGTCCCAGACGGCCGAGAACGCCGCTCGCACGGCGCTGAGCCCGCAAGGGACGACCTTCGTCACCGACCGCCGCCAGGCGCTGAGCACCGCCGCGCGCGTGCCGATCCAGTCCGGCACCCTGAAGGGCTCGCTGTCGCTGCAGGGCGGGCGGATCGACGACCTGTTCCTGACCGACTACCGCGAGGTTCAGGACAAGCCCGAGCCGGTGGAGCTGTTCCGTCCGCAGGGGATGCAGAACGCCTATTTCGCCCAGTTCGGCTGGACCGGCCCCAATGTGCCCGGCGGCGTGCCGGGGCCGAACACCCTGTGGCGTCTGACGGCAGGTTCGACCCTGACCCCCACCAGCCCGGTCACCCTGACCTGGGACAATGGGCAAGGTTTGCGCTTCACCCGCGTGGTCTCGGTCGACGACCGCTATGTCTTCTCGGTCAAGGACACGGTGCAGAACCTGGGAACCCAGGCCATCACCATCGCCCCCTACGGCAGCGTCCAGCGCCAGGGCGTCCCACCCCAGGCCGGCTCGTCCCACATCGTCCACGAGGGCGCCATCGGCACCTTCGGCAAGCCGGGCGACTACCGGACCGAGCAGAAGAAGTACAAGGACTGGCTGAAGGAGCCGCGGATCGAGAACGCCTCGACCGGCGGTTGGCTGGGCATCACCGACAAATACTGGCTGGCGGCCCTGCTGCCGCAGCAGAACGAGGCGGTCGAAACCGAGTTCCGCGTCCGCGACGTCAACGGCGGCCAGCAGCTGGAAGCCAATATCCTGGGCGCGACCCGCACCATCCAGCCCGGCGCGACCGCGACCGAGACCCAGCGCCTGTTCGCCGGCGTCAAACGGGCCGAGGTGTTGAAGACCTATGAGGAGAATCTGGGTCTGCCGCGCTTCGTCTATGCGATCGACTGGGGCATGTTCTGGTTCCTGACGCGCCCGATCTTCTGGATCCTGGAGAATGTCTATGGCCTGGTCGGCAGCTTCGGCGTCGCCATTCTGGCCCTGACCGTCATCGTCAAGCTGGTCATGTTCCCGCTGGCCAACAACGCCTACGCCAGCATGTCCAAGATGCGGAACCTCCAGCCCAAGATGGAGGAGATCAAGAAGAAGTTCAAAGACGATCCGCAGAAGCAGCAGCAGGAGACCATGGCCCTGTACCAGAAGGAGAAGATCAATCCGGTCGCCGGCTGTCTTCCGCTTCTGCTCCAGATCCCGGTCTTCTACGCCCTGTACAAGGTGCTGACGGTCACCATCGAAATGCGCCACCAGCCCTTCCTGGGCTTCATCCACGACCTGTCGGCGCGTGACCCCTCGGTGGTGTGGAACCTGTTCGGCCTGATCCCTTGGGATCCGGCGACCCTGCCCCTGCTGGGCGGGCTGTTGGTCGGGCCTCTGGGCATCGGTCTGCTGGCGGTCGCCTATGGTCTCACCATGTGGCTGCAGACGGCGATGAACCCGCCGGCGGCCGATCCGGTCCAGCGCCAGATCTTCCAGTTCATGCCCCTGGTCTTCACCTTCATCATGGCGCCCTTTGCGGCGGGCCTGCTGGTCTATTGGGCCTGGTCGAACATCCTGACCATCCTGCAGCAGTACGTCATCATGCACCGCTACAAGGCCGAAAATCCGATCGACGACTTCATCGCCCGCTTTAAGAAAAAGCCCGCGTGATCGAGGAAACCGACTTCAGCCCTGAAGAGATCGAGGCCGCGCGGATTCTGTTCGCGCGGCCGGCGACCTTCGTCATGGGGGCGGCCAAGATCGAGCAACTGCCCGATCCCGACCTGCCGGAGATCGCCTTTGCGGGCCGCTCCAACGTCGGCAAGTCCAGCCTGATCAACGGCCTGGTCGGCATGCACAAGCTCGCCAGAGCCTCCAACGAGCCGGGCCGCACGCGCGAGGTCAACTTCTTTGATCTGGACGGCCGGCTGCGCCTGGTCGACCTGCCCGGCTACGGCTGGGCCAAGGCGTCCAAGACCACGGTCAAGAAGTTCCAGGACCTGGGGCGCGACTATCTGCGCGGCCGGGTGACGCTGAAGCGGGTCTATCTGCTGATCGACAGCCGCCACGGCCTGAAGTCGGTGGATACGGAGGCGCTGGACGCCCTGGATCTCGCCGCCGTCTCCTATCAGATCGTCCTGACCAAGGCCGACAAGCTGAAGAAGGGCGAGGGCGAGCGGATGCAGGAGGCCACGCTGAAGGCCATTTCCAAACGCCCCGCCGCCTTCCCCGTGGTGGCCCTGACCTCCTCCGAAAAGGGGCTGGGCCTGCCTGAGCTGCGGGCCGAGATTATGCGCACCACCGGCGCGACCCTGGACTGAGGCGCGGCGTCAGGTCAGCAGGGCCTTCAGCACTCCGTCCAGAAC